>JAABUP010003823.1_pt1 | contig 26030 bp, 34 predicted proteins | sample 5559201 | NCBI WGS metagenome assembly JAABUP01 (sample SAMN10711887, study PRJNA513373) | rock metagenome | isolation source: Antarctica rocks | place: Antarctica
TCACTGACATTTAGTTTGACACAAATGAATGACGTTTGGCAGGGTTGCTGAGGCTCTGCCACGAGCGATCAGACTTGTTGGCTGGCCAAAGCTTGTAATCTTCTTCTTCTTCTTCTTCTTCTTCTTAGGTTTTTGGTTCAAGACTGCAACTGAAGACAGACCGGCTGTTTGTTGCTTGTTGCAGCATTTTGTGACAGTGTGTCGCCCGACGGGCGGCATGACTGCAGTGCCGAGCCGAGAAGTGGCAACGTCCCAGGTGTCGGCAGTGACCTTTGGCTTCTATACTGAGAAAGAGGTATTGCTGTTGCTCAAGTTGCGTGTTCGGACTGCCGTTCCGAGTCGCCAGTCGAATTGCAAGCTGCCTGCGCGAAGTGTCTCGCATACTGCCTGTCGTAACAATTCGCACCGTCTGACAATGAGCTTTGCCAACTTCGTTGATCCCCACAGGTGCGCAAATTGAGCGTCAAGCGCATCGTCACCCCTATCATCTTCGACAATCTCAAGAATGCAGTACCAGGAGGACTGTACGACCCTTCATTGGGGCCATTGGATCCTTTCACGGAGTGAGTGACTGTTGAAGAAGCAGCCATGTACCAGTTTGAAGCTGCACGTCCCTGCACAGCAAATTGTCAGCAATACAAGCACGTTTTTCTTGAAGTGATGGACAGCAGGCAATGGCCTGTCCCAGTAAATGCTGCAGGCAGGGTTAGTGCATGCTGAATGAAACTTTCATTTCTTATGACTGCAGCTGCGCTACATGTGGTCAGCGAGGTAACAAGTGCTCAGGGCATTTTGGCCATGTGGAGCTGTCACTGCCCGTTTATAACCCCCTGGTCTTCACGTGAGTATCTTGCATTTCCAACCTTCATGCATGCATGCATGCATTTCAGAATTTGTCTCATGCAAGAAGCAGTCAAGGGTGACATCCATTGTATACTGTCACTGGCGTACATACATTTTCGTTCAGATGTGAAGGAGCTGCTGTGATGTAGAACATGACTTTGCATCAATGCCGCTCTCTCTACCTGTGCATCTGTCTATGAGACACAAGAGGGCGTGAATGACTCTGTGTTTTTTGCGGGATGACCTGCGTGAGTGATGTATAACATCCATACATATATATATATATATATATATATATAATTGTTTATATATATAATGGGTATCTGGGTTTGCTGATGGCAAATGGTAAGTTGGGCAAGCAGGTATGCATATATATATGTATATGTATACACCCATTTGTGTGTAAGTTGCATTGGTTGCATTCAAGGCTTTGTAGTGCCTTCATGTAAGGTCCCTAAGAATCCGCTGTTATGCAGGACTATGTACAAACTGCTCAGGAGCACGTGCCTACACTGTTTTCAGCTCAAGATGGCTCAAAAGGAGGTGGACAAGTACACCGAAAGGCTCACCCTGCTTGCAAAGGGCAAACTCACAGAGGCAGCAGCAGTGATGACTGGCGGGGGCAAAGCTGCAGACTTTGCGCAGAGCTTGATAGCGGCAGGAGAAGAAGGGGAGAATGCCAATGAGAATGTACTCAAGGGCAAAAGCAAAGGCACCCAGAGAACCAGTGCTACCACTGCACCCTTGGATGGTATGTCCAGCACGTATAGCTTGCCTTATGTACTCTATGGTCTAGCTGAGAGATCAGCACAGGCTGCTTGTACCACAGCAGTCATGCATCTTGCAAGCTTGCCAGGTATCTTGCTGTCAATTTTTGACTCAGAAGGGGTGCTTGCGTGCAAGCCTGAGCCCAAATGACAGCAAGATTGCAAGGTCACAGCAGCAAGCATCTTGGGATGCTACCTCACAGACTACGATGTCACAGGTTACATGTCCATGCTGTCAGAATCTGGAGCCAACTCAGAAACTTGTCTGACTCCATTCTGCCACATAGGGTGCTCGTCCAATCTTGTCTGATGAATAGTAGTCTATGCTACGTGGCGAGACATGCAATGCAGACACTGCAGAGGTTTGCATGGTGTTTGCAGATGGCAGGGTGAGGTCAGGAATCAGGACTGCTCACACGCAGGAAGCTATGAGGGAGTGCATCACCAAGTTCCTGAAAGCCATGCCCACCCAGTCTTGTGCCAACTGCCAGTGCAACAACCCCGCTATCCGCAGGTAGCCTTCAACACTCACTGCTACTTTCTGTCTGCCGGCCAAGATTGTGTCAGGCTTATTGTGTTTTTTTGGGCAGCAGCTGATGCCAGCATTCATATTTGTTTTACTGTTAGCAAACAAGTTGATTGCATACTTTGTGTAGCTGACCACAAGGCTTGCAAGCACCAAATTTCAGTGTCAGTTTGCAGGCGTCTGATCAATCTCATGAACCATCAGAAGTGGTGACTCATTTACCCAACACGTCTAATACGAATCAGGCATCACATGTCACTGGTGGTGACCCATCTAGCTAAGCCGACTATACATCTGGCATCACATGTCAAACTTTGAACACCTTAACTGGACCTTTGTTACATGTTTGCTACTGCGTTTGCCACAGGGACGGTAGCTCCAAGATTTTCCAGGTGCCTCTAGCTTCCAATAAGCTGACAGCCAATGCAATGCGAGGAGTGGAGATCAAATCAGTGCTGGCATCAAACTCAGCTGAGTCAGCTGAGGTGGCTGCGCTTGAGGAGGAGATGGCTACTGAGCTGGCAAAAGAGGCGGGAGACAGGGGCAAGGGCAATGCTCAGGGAAGCCCTGATTTGGATGAGGGCCCTTCCATCACCCCCAAACCCTCCAAGCGGGCTGAAGTGGACAGGTATGAGGAAGGATGAAGCCTCTTTGGTCAAAATAAACCCTAGACCCTGAACAGCTCGGGCTTTTGTTGCTCAGATGTACTCTTTCCTTGAGAGGCTTTGCACTGATGAATCTGTCAGCAGCTGCATGCAGCCAGCTTGATCTCTGCAGATCCCAAACAACGCATTGGTGCATCATTAGAGCCACCTGGCAACCATGTGTGGCTGATCATAGTACATATCATGTGTTATGCATGACAGCATTGCATGTCCTGTACATTGGTGTGGAGACCATGTGCATGCAACTCCAGAGTGAGATTCAGCCACCACATTGGGCAGCAACAGACCAGCGTTTTATGCAGGCTTTTGCATTTGCATTGATCTCACTCACACACAATTTGTAAGCAGTCAAACATAGCATGACACTCATTGAACTGCAAGCAAAACTATCCACATGCATGCTGTGAGTTGGCTCTTCAGGCTATCACAGTGTCATGCATCAAGATATTTGGACGCCAAGCAATGCTACTGTGCATTCAGCAAAGAGTCATGTGCACTGCTCACAGCAGCACTCACCTTCCCAACAAAAGCGTTGGCAGCAGGCAAAATAAATTCATGCATGCACAGCTGACAAACTTGTGTGTGGTTCTGCAGTGGCAGCAGACCACGCTACATGACGCCTGCAGAAGTACGTGAGGTGCTCAAACGCATGTGGCAGAGAAACACCGACATCTTGTCTCTGCTGTACGCTGTGGAGAACAAGAACGTACCCCACAGCAACAAGATTCACACCAAGTATGAAGACATCTACGAAATGTTTTTCGTTCAAACTGTGCCCGTGGCCCCAAACAAGTTCCGGGCCCCGTCTAAGCTTGGGGATCAGGTTTTTGAGCATCCCCAGAATACGCTGTTGGTGACGATCATCAATGCAAATCTGGATCTGGTCAGTTTGAGTGACAAAGCGGTTACTGATCCAGCAAATGAAAATGAGGTATGTTTTAGATACTGCTTTGTGTATTTTGTTGCCGTATTTTGTTTCTCAGATTAAGAGATCAAGCAAGACTCTACTGAGACTCCATGCACTTGCTCATCATAAACCACCATTGGCTTTCAAACATATTGTCAAGTATTGGATCCTGCAATAGAGCTGAATTTGCTAGACACAATCCGCATGAGACAGTTTAAGCATGGCTTATGATCAAGTGAAAGAGAACGCACTTCATCCTTGAACATTGGTACTCAGCCTAGCGCATTGAATCAGACCTGGTGATTCACTCACGTCTATGGCTTGTGTAGCAACTCAGCATGTTCAGGCTTACATGCACTCACCAATCCACCCACCCACTCACCCACCCACCCCTTCATCCATTCATCCATCCACTCATTGATCCATGCATTGATCCATGCATTCGTTCATTATTCAGTATATATCTTTCTCCAGGATCACATTTATGCGGTCTTGAGTCGCTCCCTGTAGGTCCTGTTCTTTCTGGCAGTCAGCATACCAATAGCAAAGTCAGAAGTGACAATGCAGTTGCACTTGTACAGGCAGTGGACAGGCAGCTTGACTTGGGGCGCAGCCTGCAGATCTGGCTCAACCTGCAGAATGGCGTGAATGCCCTGTTTGATAGCACCTCCACCCCACAGAACTTGGGCACTCAGGTACACATGCCATCAACCTTGATAGTTTAGAGTTCAGAATTAGTTTAGGGTTCAGAATGAATTTAGGGTTCAGAATCAGTCTAGGGTTCAGAAGTAGTTTAGGGGTGAAGCATCATGCCTGCTTCCAGTGTGCAAACAAGTGAAGTCCATTTGCTTTGCAACAGTGCACAATCTTACGCATGTAGATTGATGGAGGTGTTAGTGATGATGTGTATTAGCCACAGATGGCTCGCGCTCAGCTACTCTGGTATGCCTGAGCTTTATGTACATGAGTCAACAAGCTGCTGAGGGTGCTTGTGCCAGTTGCATGCGAGCCAATGCCGGCTTGGCCTTGCAACAGCACGCTGCTGTTTCACCATAGCAAGGCTTGCTTTAGACTTGTGCCATGACTGACGGTCCCAAGTGTCAACTGCAGGGCATAAGGCAGATTCTGGAGAAGAAGGAAGGGCTGTTCCGCAAGAACATGATGGGCAAGCGTGTCAACTTTGCGGCGCGGTCAGTCATCTCGCCGGACCCCTACCTGGCCTCAGGGGAGATTGGGGTACCCCCCTACTTTGCCAAGAGGCTGTCCTTTCCTGAGAGGGTCACCCCCTGGAATGTCAGGGTGAGGGTTGGCATCACACGGATGTCACAGACATTGCAGTTACTGTCTAGGACACTACATGCCCTGCTGCTGCTGCTGCTGCTGCGGCTGATACTAATGTTGCTGATGCCCATTGCTGTGCCCCAACAATACTGTGAGCATCATTGGCTACCATGACAGGCTTCAGCTTGGAACAAAACAGAGGCCAGTGTTTGGTTCTGCTCAACAAGGCAGAGCAGACAGTGCAGCAACAGACAATAATGGTAACAATAACAACAATGATAATGATAATGGCAATGGTGACATCAATTTACAAGTGACAGTCGTTGACAGTCAGTGTTGTCACCGCAGGACCACATAGTGTCCGGAGTGTGGATGACTAAGCGTGACACATTCCTTAGTAAGGCGGAGTACATGCAGCTGGTGTATGCAGCCTGCTCCCCCACCAGGCCGGGCCTGCTGGATGCCTCAGACCACATCATCCTGCCTCCCACCATCTTCAAGCCTGAGCCCTTATACACCGGCAAGCAGGCGAGTCACTGCTGATGCACAGTGTTGCTGGTGGATGATTCTTTGCTGGGGGATGATCCATTAGTAATGGACAATCCTTTGCTGGCAAATGGTCCATTAGTAGTGGATGATTCATGGGTGGATGCTGCATTAGGGGATGTTGCTGTAGGAGCCGACGCCAACAGTGCTGGCTTTGACTAGCAGATGCTGTAGAGAGTGTTGCATATGTGTGGTGGTGCATGTGCACATCCATGCATGGCAATCCAACACTGTTGCGTCCTCAAGATTTCTTTTTCCCTTTCTACCTCCCAAGTTGTTCACAGCGCATGACAATCTCCTTTGTCATGTAATGTGAACATCTGGCAAGCCTTTCACAAGCTGCGCTCCAAATCCCACACAGCACTCTTAAAATCCCTGGGGACATTTCAAACCTTGGTGCTCATAGAAAATACACATACGTCAACCATAAATGTGTGTTCGGTTTCCCTTTTTGAGCATCTCCTTTCTGCAATTGATGTGGGACAATTACCAAGCTGCAATCTCAGCTCAGATCTCTAACTGGTTGAGTACAGGTGTTGACGAGTGTGCTTGCCTTCTACACCCGTGGCAAACCTCCTCTAACCTTCAGCTGCCCTGGCAAAACCCCCGCTGACTACTGGGGTAAGTCCAGCGGAGAGACTGAGCTGCTCTTCTTCAAGGGGGAGCTTCTGCATGGATGCATGGACAAGGCTCAGTACGGCAAATTCGGGCTTGTGCATGCTGTCCAGGTACCTTCAACCCTAAGCCACAAACCCTAAATGCAAACCCTACATACGTCGTCTGGCTCTTCTTCTGCCTAGCACACATTGCCCCTGTGCAAATTTTCCTTACAAATAATGTACCATGCTGTAGTGTTGATCATTGCACTGACTTTGATAGTCTCTCCTGCAAATGATCTGGCACAAGCATTCTGGTGTACTCAGTGCTTTATGCACGCCTTTGCTTGACTGGCATGTCTGTCCGGATGTAGGAGCTATACGGCGCCAAGGTGGCGGGAGATTTGATCAGTGCCTTGAGCAGACTCTTCACTGCTTACCTGCACTTTGGAGGCTTCACATGTGGTCTGGATGATCTGCTGCTCATCCAAGCAGCTGAGCGCGAGCGCACCGAGCTCTGCGAGACCGCCGAGCTGCGAGCGCTGAGGGCCTCTGCCGAGTTTGCTGACGTCAGCATGCCAGATGAGCAAGCAGAGGTGAGATCAGCCTGCTGAGCTGAGCTGTGCTTTTGGTCTCAAACAGCTGCTGCATTGCTGGTCTTGTCGCTGCAATTCTTGTGAGTGCAAATCACATGACTGCAAAGCATACAAAAGCAGCCAGGCCTGCATCAAGAAGGAGCACTCAGCACTTGTTGTTGCACTGCAGCAAGACTAAACCCCCACCCCCAACCCCCTTCACGCCAAGATTGGTATTCAACATCTCTGCTGCCATGTCTGAGTTCAGTACCAACGGTACTTACAGTCTTCAGTGCATGCTGTGATGGTCATTTGGCATTCCATCATCAATGCTGACACAATGTGGGTGCAACTGACAGGAGCCTGAGTGTGTGAAGCGCGAGCCAGCTGTGCGCGCAGCTCTGAGCAAGATGTACCGCAGTGGCAAGAACGTCGGTGTGCTGCACGACATGAAGTGCACGGGAGCTATGCACCCCTTGTCCTCCGACGTCATCAAGGTGTGGGTTTTGTCTTCTTCGTTTGATTGTTATTGACCTAGTGTACAAGGCATGCCCCAATGTTTGCAGACATAAATTTAGAATCCTGACAAGGCTAAGGCCATCCCCATGAGCAGGGCAACGGCTCTTGTGTAAGGTGACTAGTCCTTTTGCTGCATCCCTTATGTACTAATCCCCTTGCTTCCACAGCGCCGCCCCCCCCTCCTCCCCATGCAGCAGTCTATTGCGTGTATGTCTGTGCCTTACCCTACGCGCAAAGTTGTGACACGCTGTAACAGCATGCAGACGCAATGTTGTGACGCAACTGAACCAACAAGCACAGCCCTCAAGCAGAGATGATGTGCATAAACTGAAAATCAGCTCTATTTTCATTCTATACCTTACAGTCTGGGGTGTGGAGCCAGTTGTGATTTATCAGACACCCTGGGCATGAGCTGTTAGAATATAGGGTTTGCATGACTATATTTAGGGTTTATGGTTTAGGGTGACACATTATATGGTGTGCAGGTTTGTTTGCCCAAGGGTCAGATAAAGCCCTTCCCCCACAACTGCCTGTCCCTCATGACTGTCACCGGCGCCAAAGGCTCCTTAGTCAACTTCAGTCAGATCAGTTGCCTGTTGGGGCAACAGGAGCTGGAGGGGCGTAGGGTTCCCAGAATGGCCTCTGGCAAAACCCTACCCTGCTTCAGCCCTTTCGATGCAGGTCAGCAATTATGCTGATTACATACATTGTGTAAACGCCTGGTAACCTTAAGCCCATGTGAGCTTAGGGTTTAAACCCTAGCTAAGGATCGCGGTCTATGCAAGCCTGTGTGAGCTTAGGGTTTGCACTCTAGCTTGGGTTTGTGGCCTATGGAACCATCACTAGCTCCCTGACGAGTGATCTGTTCATAAATGCTATTACTGGATATCGCTAAATGCTCACAATTCCAACATGGTTTCAAAGCACACCATGAGTAGCCCTACAGCAGCTGGGGTGGCGTCCAAGCCTGACTCTGTACCCCTCTTGCAGGTGCCCGGTCCGGGGGGTTCATTGGGGACCGCTTTTTGACAGGTCTCAGGCCCCAAGAGTACTACTTCCACTGTATGGCTGGGCGAGACGGCCTGGTTGACACTACTGTCAAGACCTCTCGCAGTGGCTACCTCCAGAGGTGTCTGGTCAAGAATCTGGAAAGCCTGAAGGTCAACTATGATCATACTGTCAGAGATGATTGCGACGGGTGAGCTTTGCTTGGACTGAGTGTAAACCCTAAACCCTGAAACGAGCGCTTAATCTGAGTATAAACCCTAAATGTTAGGCTGAGCGCTCAGACTGATGCTGCTCCCCAGGCGTCGATGAGGTGCTTTTTTGTTTTGTGAAAAGGGTGTTTTTGTGAAGCTAGTAATGTTTCTGTATCCCATGGACCTGAGATATTGAGATTCCTAAGATTCCCCAAGTAGGAAGGCCTAATATCAGTCCCTGGACATTTCTGAATGTAGTGTGCATTATGACTATGAAACAGGCATTTATTCAAAATGTGGTGTTTATGTGTCCCCAAGAGCTACACAGCGTTTTTGCCCAGTGCTTTCTCACAAACTTACAATCCTGAATGCAAACAGCACTTGACTTACTCTTGCTTGAGGTCCTTCTTTGCATGTTCCTGCTCCTGCCCTTGGCCCTGCCCTTAGCCCTGCCTGAGCCATGCTCTTGCCTCGCCCCTGGCCTCACACCAACCCCTACCCTTGCCACTATTCTCGCCCTTACCCTAGCCTCTACCCCTTCCTCTGGCCAATGTTGGTACCTTCTCATGTAACACCTGGAGTGCCTGGGCAGCCCAGTATAACACTTGGCTTTTCATTGGATTGACGCTAAAATGCGTAGGCTTTTCTTTTCTTTTTCTTTCTTTTCTAACACCTGGACCCCCTTACAAGGCCATTATGGATGACATTGCTGGTCTGCTTTGCTGTGCAGGTCCATAGTGCAGTTTGCGTATGGTGAGGACGGCATAGATGTGATGAATGTCAGCTACCTGCGCGAGTTTGGCTTCCTGTCTCGCAACGCCCAGAGGTTTGCTCAGCAGCTCAACCTGGAGCAGGCTCTGCAAGCCACAGGGCTCAGCCACTGGGAAGAAGAGTCACGTGCTCTAGTCAAGTATGACGCTTGCTAGCTGGCTGTCTGTCTGTCTGCCTGTCTGCCCATCCATCAGTCAGTCCATCCGTCTGTCTGTCTTCTCTGTCTAGCTGTCTGTCTGTCTGTCTGTCTGCCTGTCTGCCTGCCTGCCTGTCTAGCTGTCTGTCCATCTGTCTGTTTGTCTGTCCATTTGTCTGTCCGTGTGAGTAACAGCTGCAGGCAAGGTGCTATCATGGCCCTGATTTCAGCTGCATCACACTCTCTGTGCTTTCGATGGTGTGCCATAGGAAAGTGTACACAACGAGCAGGCTGGTCGCATGACTCATTCCAATTTTTTCTCTGACAAGGCCTTGAGTATTGGCAATGGCAGGTGCTGTTAGTCATGTCAGTCAGCTTATTGTGTGCAGGAAGCGGCAGAAGAGGCTGCTGAAGGCAGCCAAGGGCAAGGCAGTCCTGCCCAGCAAAGGGCTGGATCTGCCAGTGAATGGGGTGTACCCCTTCAGCTGCCTGGGGGTCACTTCTGAGGCCTTTGGGGACGCCCTAGGGGAGTATGTGCACGCCAACCCTGACAGCTCCCTCCGTGGTAAGCATCATACCCATACTCATGTGTCATGACTTCATGCATGAAGGCTTTGTGTGCCTAGGTGCCAAGCTGCAGTGTTGTACAAATAAGTGACATGTCATAAATTGTCCCTTGATATTCACATCTGCAACTCACACCGTCACATGTCACTTTCATATGTTGCCCGCATGCTTGTAGATATGTGTCACTGTTTGGGAAGAAACGTATACATCAAGTGTAATGATTTGTGTGGTTGCATACACTGCACGATGCAGTAAGACATCTGTCATGTGCAGCGAGTCACAAGAGGAAGAAGAGGAAGTCAGACGGGTCCAGCCTAGGGTCAGAAACCCTACTGGACCCAACCTCGGAAGCAGGTTTCCAAAGGCTGATGGAACTTAAGTACATGAGGAGTCTGGCAGCCCCCGGTGAGGCTGTTGGGGTGCTGGCTGCCCAGAGTGTAGGGGAGCCCTCCACTCAGATGACCCTCAACACATTCCACATGGCAGGTATGGGAGGCCTTAGGGTTTGTGCAGTGATGTGTGGTCTGGGCAGCAGTTTGTGTGTCAGCTGCTCGGATGTAACGTGGGTTGTGCACAGAAACAACATAATCGGTCAAGATTGTCACGGGTGCTGTTTGTCTGCTGCACTCTATGAGCATGTTGCTCACCCTACTTTGGGTGGTGTTGCATAGGAGGTTGCATTCTCTCTGAGCCCAATGATTGCAAACAAGGGTTGCACACAGTTACCCCTTCCGTCAGGTTTAAGCTTCAGACCTCAGCCCTAAGCCTTACACACCCTCAACCCTGTGACATTTGTCAGCGACCCATACTCTGCCTGATGCTTACAGGGCGAGGCGAGGCCAATGTGACTCTTGGTATTCCTCGCTTGCGAGAGCTGTTCATGACGGCAGCTCAGTCCATCAAGACCCCTGTCATGACCCTCCCAATTCGACCGGGCATGGCCACCCTTCAGGCCACGGAATTGGCCAACAGGCTTCGCAAAATTCGCCTGGCTGAGGTACTGCACCAACACCACAAGCTTCAATAAGTGTCATCACTGTTTATCTTGATTGTCACCTTGCATGACAACAAGAAAGCTAGAGCTGCTCCGAACTGCACCAACTTCACAAGCTTTAACAATCATCATCATCACAATGATCATCATCATTGTCACATTGTATGCGACAACACAGCTTGGACTGCTCAAATGTATGTGAAGAAGTATGTGACCAGTGCAACACATGTGATGAGCAACAGGCATATGCAGGTCCTACTGCTATGGTACCAGTTACAACAGGAGGATACTGACACATTACTAAACTCCTGGCATCGTGCACAACACAATAGTGCATATGACACACGCCACTATATTGCATGGTACAATGCATTAATTGTTGTGTCATCATTACACAGGTTGAACAGTGTGATGTACATTTGCAACTGTGTTGTTGATGCTTAGCATGATTACCCAGAAGATGATCCGCACCGTCTTCATATGCTGTGCAAAACATCTGTGATCTGTTGGTGCATCAAGCATTGGCAGCCGCTGCAATGCCCTAAGCATCAGGCGTGCTGATGTGTCCTCTCGGTGAGCTGATTTGGACAGCTCAGTGAGTTGATTTTGACAGAGCACTCATCTGCATGCTGAGGCAACAATGCCTTTCCCAGGCTTTGCAACCTGTATGTAATCAGTCTGTTACCAATTTGTCATTCAGTTTTCGTCCAAATTTGCATCCAGTCTTTGTGTGTTCAGGTGCTGCAAAGTCTGAGGATAGAGGAATACGTAGCAGTGCCTTCTCAGCAAATGGTCTTTGGCAGAGCCCGAGTCTTCAAGCTCAGGCTGCAATTCTTCCCAGAGCACTTGTACCCCAAGGAGGCCGGTATCACCTTTGCTGACGTCGCCAAAGTCTTCCAGACTGTCTTCATGCTCAAGCTCCAGGTGCGCACCTGTTGTCTCCTCAGGAAAGGAAAGGAAAGGAAAGGAAAGGAAAGGAAAGGAAAGGAAAGGAAAGGAAAGGAAAGGAAAGGAAAGGAAAAGAAAAGAAAAGAAAAGAAAAGTCTAGACTACGCCTTTTGGCGTCAATTTAATGAGAAGCCAAGTATTATACCGGGCTGCCCAGGCGCTGTCTCCTCAACTGTAGCCACACTGTGTCCATTATGGAGTAGACTGTCCAGCGTGTGTGTGTAGTGTGGTGGCACCTGAGAATGGAGGACTGCATGGGATTGAATGAAGGCAGCAAATTACTATTGCTGTTATTGAATATTGTTTCGCGGAGGCACAGTTCTGCTGGAACTGCTGCATGTTTGTGAGCAGGACAGCTGTTGTTGGGGCCATGAGGCGTTCTGTTATTAGGTATGTAGCAGCGCGTGCTGAAACTATATGTGCTGTTTGCAGATTGCAATGTATTGGGATGAAAATAATCGTCACTGTGATTGAATGTTTTGGAAACTCCGATAATGGTCTGAAACACATGCAAACCGTTATCAGAATTTCCAAAGCATTTAATTACAGTGATGGTGATTCTCACCCAACCATATTGCAATCTGCAAACAATTTTGGAAATTTCAGCGCATGCGGCTGCTTTGTATTAGTAATCAGTTGCAATAAAAACATAGATGCTGTTTGCAGATTGCGATATATTGGGTTGAGAATAGTCATTACTGTGCTTGAATGTTCTTCAACTTCTGGTAATGGTCTGAAACACATACAAACCATTACCAGAACTTCAAGAGCATTCAATCACAGTAATGGTGATTCTCTCCCAACCATATTGCAATCTGCAATCAAAAGTGAAATTACAGGGGGAAACTAACAGATACATTAAACAGGACTATTTTCTGGCGCATGCGGCTGCTATCCTTATACCAGAATGCGGTGAAAATATATATGCCTTCCTCATAACAGAATGCAATGAAAATATAGATGCTGTTTGCAGGTTGCAATATATTTGGGTGTAATTCATCATTGCTGTGATTGAATGCTCCTGAAAGCTCTAGTAATGGTCTGAAACACATGCAAACCATTACAACAGCTTCAGAAGCGCTTCATCACAGTGTTGTTGATTCTCATTCAAACATATTGCAATCTGCAAACAATGTGGTCTCAGCACATGCAGCTGAGGGTTTTGTAACAGAATGCAAAGCTGTTTCAGCCAAATGTCAACAACCCTCATGTCCTTTCATGACCACACACGCACCACAATGTGCAATCAGTATATATATATATGTAGCATGGTACAAAGCTGTGCTGCATTCTGCTGTTGTGCCATCCTACTCATCCTCAGATGGCATACGGTGCATCATGGCAAATGTAGCTAAAGTAGGAAACATGCTTATGTGCTTACTGCACCCCAAATGACTCTGTCCTGCTTGGCTGCATATGTGAATAGGGTAGGGTAGGATAGGCAAGGGCCGGCAAGGATCAGCAAGAAAAAGGGAAAGAAACATGTATGCTTTTCAGCAATCACAACAGGAGCCTCCAAAATTGGCAAACCAAGGCAAGCCCTGACCCATTCATCACGTTGGGGATTAGGGTGATCTGATACATACCTGGCCTTCAGCTATAGCACAGGTTATAAGCAATTCTATGAGTGACTGTGTGCGGGCAAATCTGTGATTGTTGATGCTGCTGGATCTTATTCTTCAATACTTCAGCGCTGTTGGCTCTGGAGTAAGGTGGTTAAGGCTTTTGGGTTGAGGTGCTTGTGACACATAATGGGCTTGTGCTGCTGTGCATACTTTTGTATGCTCCTCTTTGGCTTTGCCTTGGCCTTCTTTTGTGCTTCTCCCATTGGGGAGATTTGTGTGCTTGCCCAGTAAAAGAACTAGTCCACACCAAGGTCTCTTGTGCTACAGCTTGACAAACAAAGCCAACTTCATAAAAACATGTTTCCCCTTTCAAGTATGCTGCAGTCCTGTCTGGTCATTTAGATCTCTTCTGAGCTAGGGCCTGAACAACACCAGTGACGCTTTGCAGCATACTAATCTTCTGAACATGTTGTTGCACACATGCAGCTTGGGGTAGGTCCACATTCCGTGAAGCAGCAGTTGCAGTTGATGCAGAAGTTTTTGATCTTGTCGTTGACCAAAAAGGATGGAGACCCCATCCTCTTTTCAATCTCGAGATGTCTGTTTGAAAGTCAGAAACGTCATCCCTTTACTGGAAATCTAAACCTAGAAACGCCTGGGGACAGTACAAACGCGTTTCTGGATTGGGGAGATGTTTCAGGCATGAGTGACATATGCTGTTGTCTTTGCTGATTGCAGCTTGCTGTGAAGCAAGAGCTGAAGAAGGCGAATGCAGCAGCAGCAGTGACACAGATGTCAGTGGCGGGCATGGGGGGTGAGGAGCAGGGGGCGGCTGCCCGGGGTACCCCTGAAGGGGATGGCACCGGCACAGCTGCCAGGAAGAGCGAAAAGGTAAACCCTACATGATTTATCCCAAATCAGCACTTATTTGATACACCCTAGATGAGGAGCGCTGCTGAGGGTCCTTGTGAAGCAATTGGCTAAATAGCTTGGAAAAGCCAAAAGGGCAGCTTTTGTCTGAAGCAATCCTTGAGCACTTAGACAGCTGTTGTGATAAGGCTCCCACCACAACTCCTGCATAACAAATTATCCAATCAGCACCTACAGCATGTCAGACTTTATCAAGACCCCCCCTCCCCCCCCCCCCCCTCCCGCCCTCAAACATGATCAACACTTGACTCTGTCCATCAGAATCCATTCAGTGATCAAAGCCATGTGCCTTGTACATAATCATGCTTTGACACAGGGCATGTGGGTGTGCAGGAAGAAGAGGATGAGAATGTGGAGGAGAACGAGGAGTACCAGGAGGGCAAGCTGCGCTTTGCCGGAGGGCGTAAGGAGGAAGCTACCTATGACGCTGGGGACGAAGAAGACAAACAGATCGCTGCAGCAGTCAGGAAGGAAGCTGAAGGCAGAGGAGGCGAAGGCGAGGTATTCTTTTTCAACTGTGAGTGAGATTTGAATGCTTAAATGCAAAAGCCCTATTTGAGGCTGCTATTAAGCTATTCTGTATGACCGATTGTTGTTGATTATGCCTTTTGTTTACACTGCTACGTGCCTGATGACGTTTTTGGCTGTTTTTGGTTTGTTTGACTTGAAGAAGCGGGGACAGTACAGTCAGTCACATGGGCAACAGCTGCAGGCCATGAGGAAGAGGAAAGGTTGTAACAGCAACTTATGCAGGCTAGCAGGTCCAGTTGTGCCAGGAAGCAGTAGCTTACCCTCAACATTGAGACTCTCCCTGCCTTTTGCTTTGCCCTGCGATCTTCCATCATGCCCTTTGGAATTCTATCATAGCCCTTCTGTCTGGCAGCATTTGCCTTGCACATGTGCTTCAACCCTTTGTGTTTGTCCTCAGGATGAGGAGTCACCTGATGCGTCCCCAGAGCAGACCCCCAACACCACCCCCTCCTCTGCCAGTCCCACCCCTGGCACCACCCCTGACTCAGCCAAGGGCTCTGGCTCTAAGCAGAAGAGCACCGACAAGGCTGCGGCGGGGCTCACAGCTAGCGACATGGTACACTGTCATTTGCCCTGTGCGCTGTCAATGTCACAGTGTGATGCATGAATGCATAGTCGTTTTGGGCAGCATAACAAAGCTGCATGCTTTGCACTCTCCTAAGTTGATTGTACAGATCTCTGTATCAATGCCAATGCAACTGATGTTACACTCAACTGAATCTGCAGTGATATTTCATGGTGACATTGTGCTGCAGTGTGTGACGGAGCGTGGCTGCGTAGTGACTCATTGACGACTGTTGCCATGGGTTCAGGTGGATGCTGAGGAGTATGCATGTGAGGCTGAGATAGTCATCCCTCTGGACACGCCCACTCTGCTCATGCAAGAGATTGCAGAGAGGGTTGCTGTCGCCACCATGATACGAGACACACCAGGTCAGATACACACACAAATGAACATGCACCCCACCCCTCCCCCTGAGCGCCCTTCGCCCCCCGGTCCCCCCCCCCCCCTCCATCACCCCCCCCCTTGGAAAAACCCAATTACGCATACACCATCAACCAGCAAGCCCTGTATGGTGGCCCAAAGGGTCGCCAAGCAAGATGCGAGTCATGTATGTGTGTTTGTTGTGAATATGCTAACATTTCTCCAGGCTGTTCAGCTTTGCGAAAGTGCATGGGCATATTTCACACCAGCAAACCAAGTAGGCAATGTCTAGGACGTAGGGGGATGGGTCAGCAAAGCCGAGACCACCCTGAGATCGCTGTTGCTGATGTGCAGGCATTGAGAGGTGCTACATTGTGGAGGCCGACGCAACAGGACCCACAAAGGTGCAGACAGACGGCATCAACTTCCCCGGGGTGTGGGCACACAGCGACCTTATAGATGTGGACAACATCACCACCAATGACGTGGGCAGCACCTTGCGCATGTATGGCGTGGAAGCAGCACGAGCGACTCTGATGAGAGAGGTTCGTGCTGTGTTTGGGGCGTATGGGATTGGGGTGGACCCGCGACACCTGGGCCTCATTGCTGACTTCATGACTCACATGGTAAGCGTGCATGTGGTTGTTGTGGGTTGCTGCAATGCTTTGTGGTGTTGAGATCCAACTATCATTTTTGGCTTCATGAATGACATGGTAAGCAAGCAGTGCTGGTTTTGTGAGTTGCTGCTGTGCTTTGTGATGCTTAGGTTCAACTATCATTGCTGACTTCATGACTCACATGGTAAGCATGCAGTTGTTGTGGGCTGCTGCAATGCTTTGTGGTGTTGAGATCCAACTGTCATCGCTGACTTCATGACTCACATGGTAGGCATGCAGAGTTGTTGATGCGGGTTGCTGCCGTGCTTTGTGATGTTCAGGTCCAACTATCATTGTTGAGTTCATGAATCACACATGAAGCCTGACATCTTGGATTGCTGATGTGGTGCACTGCTGAGTGACAACATGCTTTGATCTCAGCCTTTTTATAAACACCCATTGCAGCAGCAAGTCACACTGCTTGCCTTGTTGCCGTCTGCAAACAGACAGAGTTGAGGCTCTTGTTGTCAAGCCACAACTCTGCTGTTTCACAAGATATACAATAAAATCCGATGGCTGCTTGTTTCATTTCAGCTTAAGATGGCAGAGTGGCCTATGACCGTTATGCAAAGCAGACGTGCTGCTGCTGAAAGCACACTCTGCTATCATGTCTGGTTTTGATAGTGTTGCTGCACCTATAGGGTGGCTACCGGGCCTGTAACAGGATGGGCATTGAGAGCAGCACCTCAACTTTCCTGAAGATCAGTTTCGAGACTGCTGCACACTTCCTGACAGATGCAACCATGAAGGGCACCACTGATGATCTCACTTCTCCAGCATCCCGTCTGGTTGTCGGCAGAGTGGTTGAGATGGGGACAGGCTGCTTTGACCTAGTGCAGAACCTAGATATTGGGGATCTTGCCATGCAGACAGCTTGACTTGGCTTTTCTGGCTGGCAAAACTGCAGATATATGGCTGCAGACTGCTTTGGAAACGTATCTTTGCAGAATGAACACTGGTAGTACAGGATAGCATGCAGAATGTAGTCTTCAGCATACAGTATACACACTAGTAGCATGAGGTGCCTTCGACCAAACCAGAAAGGGCATTTCAGGTATTAATTTCAACACTCTGGGTTGAGCTGTGTTTGCGCCTAGTTACTCAAACCAACTATTATGTTGGTGAAAAAGGGTCAATCAGCACCTCATTACACACGATGTGACAGCACGTAACCAGCAGTCACGGCATCAGCAAATCAGCTGTCACCAACCATGCAATGTTTCATGCCAGACAGCTCTGCAAAACTTGATGGAACAAAAAGAGCACATCAAAAATGAAAAGCAGCAAACATTTGCTCAAGGCCTTCCTCACCTATGCTAGAACTCAAAAACTGCAGGACAATGCAGAAAGCTATTGATACAAACAGAGCAGACCGAAGAGCGTCAACAAAATGGAGCATGTCCTGATAGCGATTTATTGGGCTACCATGTAACGTGCGTACATTCCAGAAATCTAGGTATACAGTGTAGAATGCCCGCCAAAGCGCCATCAACCCCAACACCCCAGCAGCAGTTGCAAAGGGCTCCCCTGGGCCTGAACCATGGCACCGTAGTCTGTCAGTGTGAAGCTTGCATCAAGGCTTTGTCAGATGACATACAAGCCCACGTGAACAGTACAAATGCTTAGACCGACGCACTATGAGAAGACATGTGAGAGATCAGATTTGTGCTGACTGGAAGACTGTAAATGTACATGCACAACATGGCCATGTGACTCATAATGCTGCAGCATGTGAACATTGTTTCAGGCACCCTTGTGCTGTGAGCAGTAGGCAAGTCTGCACAGTAACCGCTGCCATGTTCACAGCTCTAAGGCTCTTGTAAGGTGATGACACAAAGGGAAGCAAGAGTGCAGCTAGGAATGACTGAAGTATTACCTGTTGCTGCAAGTGGCAGTTTTGATGCAAAGTCACTGGCTCCAACTAACGACCGGCCTTCTGCTGCTGTCACTAACACCAGCTGTGCAGCAGCCACAGGTTGGCTGACTAACCATGTAAAGCTGACACGAGCTAAGGCGGTCGGCAGATCTGATGTGGCGTTGGATTTGTACCCGCCCACAAGCAGAGAGGCTCCCACCCATGTGCCGCACACTGTGATGGCAAAGGACAGGAACTCCTCAAAGCGTATGGGGTTGAAGTGCATGGGCGCAAGCCAGCCTGGAAAGCTTGGCATGAGAATGATTGCTGTGATCTGCAGCACACTGCACTTGCTTGCCCACTTGTCCATTCTTGCCAAGGCTGTTGTTGGGGTGTGAACAAACATGAAAGGGATAGACAAAGAGATGAAGCAAGGTTGAAGCCAGGTCATCTGATGATAGATTGGGTCTCAACAGTGTTGGAGGCAGCTTTCGTAGTCACATTGAAACTGGTGCAGCAGGTCTGCAAGCCCACAGAGTAGCAAGAACACACTCAATCGTGATTTCAATAGGTGATTTTCCAGCCATAAACCAGTGAGGACACCATACCTGTTTGTACAAGCAAAAGCTGACTAAGGACAAGCAGTCTCCAACAAGCAGCTCCCGATTATCCATTTGCATCTGGGCACGGACAATCTGCTGCCTTCTTGCAGACCTGCTCCTTGACCTGTTGGGTACAAGGGCACTCTGCCAGCATGACCTCCGTTTACACTGCGGCTGTGAGTATGTGTGTGAAGACAAGGACCTGTGGCACCTGCGCTTGCCCATGTCATAGCATGTCAAATAGTCCCTAAACTGACTCTGTAGTCCAAAAGCAGTGAATGCTGTCGTCAGCACACCTAGACATGTGGCTTGCCAGAGACGGCAGCATGCAATGCGTCTGCTGGCCGATCGTGCATGCCGCTAGTATTTTGACCCTGGCGGTGACTGTGTCAACTGATCTGGCCAGTTGCCAGCTCGTGCGGCCTGAAGGCAAGTCCTAATGCGTTGGTACACACCTGGGCGTAACCAACACACCTTTGTCGTCTCCCAGGCAGGTTCAACGGCCTCTTTGCAGCAAACTGATCGCTCTCGAGTGCAAAATCATGAAGTCCACCTACGACAGCATGTATTACTCATTGCATGCATTAGTCATACTGCTCTATGTACTGTGGGTCACAGTCTGTGACGGCGTACATCTGCAACTTGTCATGTGCCAGTTTCCTGTGGAGCTTCTCATGGTGTCTTGCGCATGCAAAGGGCAAAAGCAGCCCTGCCTGCCGCATGATCAACCCGCTGTTGACCTCGGAGAAAATATGTCTTACACGCCGGCCCAGAACCTGCCTGCATATCGCTCTGTCGCCGCACGACACTCTTCAATACAGTGCTGATCAAACGTCAGCTCGACACGCGTGCCCACGCTTGCCGCTATTGTGAGTGCTCTGCATGCCGGCCAAGCTGGTCAAGTCAGGGTCCAACGTAGCTGATCTGATAACCTCAGCGGGACTGTTTGGTAACGCACTTGCCAAAGTGAGGCTATCTGCACTGCAACTTAGTTGGTGCAGGCGCCATTTCACAGGCAGCCGTCCGTCAGTACAATTTGTTGGCAATGCAGGACCAGGAACGTCAATCTAGTGATCACACCGCTGCTGCCAGGCAGACCAGGAGGTACGCAGACCAGGAGCTGCTAGATACCTGTGCTTCACTGACACAAGCGAGCAACCACTTGATGCAGAGAGTGTTTGCAGGCAGGTTACGTCAAGAGCCAATTCTGTTGATCCACCAGCCCTGCTTGCAACAGGCTTGCTCAGCAGGTCAGCATCAGCCAAGCTACAGTCCCCAGTGTCCAGCTGGCCATCCTGGAGTGCATCATTCTCCAAGCAGTCACCTCATGACGTTCCAACATCAGTCAGACCAACAGAGGAGAGCGCACAGGAAGCGCCTTCTCTTGTGCTTGCCGCAAGCGCGCTCACAAATACCAACAGCCCTATTGGTTTCCAGATCAGCGCAGCCAAGCCAAGTCTGCTAGCACAGATTCAAGCTGTCAGTCAGCAAGCTGCGTCGAGTCCCACAGCAAGGCAGCTGAGCAGCAGCCATAGTCAGCCACACTCAGACATCAATGCATCTGGTAAGCATGCCGTAAAGCTTTGATTGGCTGTCGTTGCACTACGCTAGCAACAAGTTGTTGTGTGCTTCAGGCCAGTGCTGCTGCGTAGCAGGACTACCACTGCCAAACACCACAAACACACAAACACACCACAACACTCACACTCACACTCACTACAAATGCCACAAACACACTCACCACAAACACACTTACCACAAATTCAGTGACCACAATCACAAACACCAGACATAGTTGCAATGCGCAGGGCGTACTAATTCGCATTTTGAAACACTCTGATCATGCTTTCTGCCTGTCTGCCTCTCGGTGCAACCCAAGTGCCGTGGCTTGCAGGGGCAGACGTTGCTCAAGCCACTGTAAGTGATGAACTTGCTGACGCAGCAATTGCTGCCAAGCATGTGTCATCAGCTGCTGCTGCAGCTGCCTTCCCACAGGCGCATAATGAACCGGGTGAGCTGCCTGTTTGCCTAACGGACAAACCTTTTGCTTGCCTTTTCACATCTGTAGTATGGTGTCTCTGCCAATAATCTGCAGAAAAGTGCAGCATTTCTACCACACATGACCTCCCATGCGTTCTTGAGATTCACAGCGACATTGATGCTGCTAGTACTCTCTGTTTTTGACATGCGCAGTGACCTGATGACACCACAAAGTTTCGGTGCGAGACAAAGTTTTGGTCATGCAATCAGGCTCACGCTGTACAATGGCAAGGCTCAAGTTCATTGCAGTCATGCGTTTTATGGCTTAGGAGGACCTCAGACACCGGTGCTTCTGCAGGTGCATCCAGTGTCAGTCCCAAGCTGAACACCACCAGGCAGCAGAGCAGTGACAGCATCTTTGGAGACGGTGATGCAGAAGTCCAAGAGGCTGATCAGACTGATCTGCCTGCTGGCAGATCTCAACGACTTGGAAGCGCTGTAGCTCGGCCAGGGAACAGGCTGACAGATGAAACTTTGCAGGCCACCGTCAGGTACATGTAGCGCCTGTCTTGCAGCGTTGCATGATGCCTTTATGGGCAGAGCTTGACAACAGTTCCCAGCTGTGATTGCAAGGCTGAGGTACAATCCAACACCTGTGGGCATCTCCATGTGATGGTTGCACTTGTGCAAGTATCCTTCTGTGTGGTAGTTCATGCATTTGCCCGCTGAGACTTGTACCAGACTGGCTTGACAATTGTTTTACCAGGCAGCAGAATGGCAAGGGAGCCTCATGTGTTCCCAGCTCATCAGAGTCCCTTCTTCTGTCAGCAACTGCTGGAATCGTCGTCTTGGTGCACTTGCCAGTGACAGGGCACCGAGCTGTCGCAGCCAACAACATCTTGCTGCATCTGTTTGGGGCAGGCACAGCACGGTATTGTTGGATGCAGCATTCATCAACTCTTGCTTTCCACGACCTGTGGGATGTTCGCTCCTTCCAAATCATGCACGCCTCCAGAATATTGACGCCCTCCAAAATATGACTCCCTCCAAAATATGACTCCCTCCAAAATATGGCCCCTTCCAAAATATGACTCCCCTCCAAAACGTTGTCTGCTTCTCAGGGAGGCACAGGCCATGGCGGCAAATGCTGACATTTCCCGCCGTAAAGCTGAGCGCAGAGCTCAGAAGCTGGATAAGGAGGTTTCTCATCTGCAGACGCAGCTCACAAATCACCAGAGGTGCAGTTCCTCTTCACCGACTAGCTCGATTGCCTGGATTCCATGCACCACATCGCATGGCATAGTCTTCCTGATTTAAAGTTTGCATGGTCAAGCAGCAACTGATGCAATGCCTTCACCATGAACAAATGAAAGAACAAATGAACTAATGAACAGTTGAAGTACTGAATAAAAAAGACAAGCAAACAAATGAAAGAATGAATGAGTGAGTGGACAAATTGACAGGTGGATGGATGTTGTTTAGCTGCAACAGCTGCAGACATGCACCACAGTTACCAAAAACTCCTATGCCCCTTGTTGGCCTTCAACATCTTGCATGTCGCAAGGAGCCAGTGCACACAACCTGAGCAACCAAGCATTGATTTCCTTGCATGATATATCTCTTTGCAAACCTTTATCAGAACGGACGGTTTTCACAGACAAAGTAAGCAACAATTATTGATGAGCTGCAAAAATCTTCCTTGCCTGTGAGTTGGTAACAATTTGAGAACAAGGGCAAACAAAAAAAATGCAAGGATGGTGCTTTTGCTGCAGGCAAACAGAGATGCTGCAGCAACAGGTGGCAGATGCATCAGCAGCTTCAGATCAGCAGAAGCAATCGCACCAACGCACACTTGCCCTGCTTGATCAGGCACATCTAGCACAGCTCAGTGAGCTTCAGAAGCAACTTCTCCAACAGTCAACATGTCACTCAGAAGCTGAGACCGAGCTCAAAGCTCAACTCATTGAGCAGACAGACCTGACTCAGCAGCTACAACGCGCCATGACAGACCTTGAGCTTGATCATCAGAGTCTGAAGAGGAAGAGCACAGAGGAGCAAGCTGTGACTAAGATGTTACTGAAGCAGGCTGACTCAGCAGCTCAGACGCCATCCATTCAGGACGCTGAACCTGCTGCTGAATGCACAGTCACAGATATCCAAAATGAGGATGCCAGATATGATCCCCAACCTGCTGCTCAGAATCCCTTCTTGTCTGTGGCAGCCCCGGCAAGTAAAACCCTAGTCCTGGAGGCAGATGTCCTCAGGAGGGAGGCTAGGGTTTTGCGCGAGGGCCTTGCCAAAGCTGAGGCAGCTGTGCAGAAGCTGACTCAGGCGAGGCGTGAGGACGAGCTGCAGAGTTCAGCAAGGCTGAGTCAGCTTGAAGGAATTCTGAATGAGCTGGAGAAGAAGCACCAGAGTTCTGCTGCAGTCTTGGACCAGACTATCGCAGCCATGCAGATTCGGACATCCAAACTTCTTCAGAAGAGGCAGTCAGGTGACAATTCAACACATACCTGGCCTTCAGAAACATGGCTAGTATGCATCAGCAACCTATGTGCATCTTGTCTCAGCATGCAAACCGTTCATAACATGCATCACAGTGGAGACGGCAGACTGTCAATGTCTTGCAGCCTGAACAGCTTTTGTAAAACGGACTGGCATCCACCATCCACATGTACCCGCTGACTTGTGCATCACCCTAGCAAATTTACATATGTACACGTTACAAGCTGACAAGATCATGAAAACATAGATCATGAGTATAATCAACCACACATACAGAAGACTTCAAGTTTGTGTATGAACTGTTGTATCGTGCATGTGTTGATACGCACGTCCTATACATCTGTGCATAGCCACCTACACATCATGTGTGTTTGCGCATAATAGGCAAGGCCAGTCATGACCCTGTCAAAATCATTCAGGTCAGGATGCTGCTGCTGCTGCTACTCAGCAAGGCCCTACCTCCAACAGCCCTCAGCTGAAGGTGCTGTCAGACATGAACGAGCAGCTGGCCTCTGAGAACGCGGCTCTCATAGCTGAGCTAGCCAAGCTGCAGCGCAAGCAAAGGCAGCAAGAAGAGGAGGAAGGGCGCCAGAGACAGGGCCCCAGCTTGGTCGCTGGGATCCCAGCACACCAGCTGGAATCCCTGTTGTCACTCCCCGGGACCTCATCAGCTGCTGCAGTAGCCGTGCCTTGCTCTTCTTCGGCTTCATCTGTACCTCCGGACGTGTCGGAGGCACATGCAGAAGCACCAGATGCAAATGAAGCAAAGAAGAAAAGTTTGGCCAAAAGGGAGACGGCCCCTGAGGCATGGGATGCATCCCACTCAGCTCTGCAATGGCGTGCTCAGACACTCGAGACTCAGGTGGAGCTGACTCGCCTCAGAGCTAAAGGCGAGATCCTCAGGGCAGAAGCTGTCGAGGCACTTACTGAGGCTCAGACAAAACAGGGTTTGATCAACATGCTGGAGCGGCAGCTGAGCGCAGCACACAGTCAGCATGGCAAAGAAGTGAAGGAGCTGAAAAGGGCGGCAAAGCTGACAGAGAGGCGCACTGAGGAGCTTACACAGCAGCTGCCCATGACCAATGGTGACTCATCGTTTCAGGTGAGCTGGTTGAGCATGATAGTGCTCATGCCTGAGAGATGCATGAGCACCATGGAAGACAATTATGCTAATAGGGGATCTCTGCCTCGCATGTTGATGCTTTTTGCATGCGAGCTGAGATGCCGCCACTGCTCTTCCTCATTGGGATGTCAGCAGGTATCAGCACTACACAACAGCAACATACATAAGCTCAAGCACAGTATTTACTGCTAGACACGCAGGCCTTGCAGCCAGATCAGGAAGCACAGGCACAGACTCACACACGCACATGCATGTGTTGCACAGGTGCAGGCCATTCGGGATGACCATGCAAAGCAGAGGCATGCATGGGCGTCAGCAAGGCGCACGCTTCAAGCACAGCAGTCCAGCCTGCAGGACGAGTGCAATGACCTGGCATGCCAGTTGGCTGAGCGGGATCAGCAGCTCAGAGCCCGAGATGAGCGGATCAGCTACCTGAAGAAGCTTCTGGAGGAGGCTAACCTTGCTGTGACCAGCAGACGCAACTCAGAGGTGTACACTCACCATGTCTTGAGTCTTCACAAGCTGCCTGCCTTGACTATATATTTAAGGTGTAGACATAAACCCTAAACCCTGCCTGCAGATGCAAGGTCACGTGCATTCCTGCATGCATTCATTCATTCATTCATTCATTCATTCATTGTTGCATCCTTCGTTACGTCCTTCATCACATCCTTCATTACATCCATTACTACATCAACAAGTACATACCCCTTTTCCCCAGGGTCAAGCACATACAGTTGTGAGTAGCTCTTTGTATGACATCAGCATCAAGCACTGCAGCTTGTGCATGCCTGGCTGATCACTTGACCATGCCAGGTTGTGCAAAACACATCATTAAGCCAAACATAAGCTCACAATATGGACACCAGAAGCTAACTCTATGGAGTGAGACCGTGCACATGGCTGCTGCACCATGACTAACACTGCTGTAAAACATTGCATAATTGCCCATCACAGCATGAGACACATGTCAATGATGTACGGTCAGCATGTCCCAGCAAGGATCAGCATTCTCACCACCAGAAGAATCGTCCTGGTCTCTCACACTGGTTGCATCACAGCTAGCAGTTGGGCTTCCTGCTCAGGATTTGTGTGACTGCTTGCCTCAGGCGGTGGCTCTAGAGGGCACTCATGTTAGTGCATGTTGGCTCACAGGACTAGGGCTTAGGCACACCTAGTAGATACCTGGCAAGAAAGATTAGCTGGAACGCCTGTAAACTAGTATCATTCTATTCAGGCGGTGGCTTTGGATGTTGAGCTGGGGAGTGGCCCCTTGGTCAGCTCCGGCTCCAAGGAATCATCAGGCCCTGCACACCCTGAAAGGTGACTCATTTGTTTGTTTGTCCAGCCACGCACTCATTCATGCATTCATTCATTCGTTCATGCGTGCCCTTGTGCGCGTGAGTTTACATTCATGCTCTTGTGCATGCATGCATTGCCTTTTTCATCCATTCAATCACACATTCCCTAACTCACTCACTCACTCACTCACTCACTCACTCACTCGCGCCGGCCGGC
>JAABUP010003824.1_pt1 | contig 26019 bp, 23 predicted proteins | sample 5559201 | NCBI WGS metagenome assembly JAABUP01 (sample SAMN10711887, study PRJNA513373) | rock metagenome | isolation source: Antarctica rocks | place: Antarctica
TGGTAAGATCGTGGATGGTCATCGGCTTGGCCTCGCATTACAGTTGTGGTAAACAGTAATACGCAAGCCGATGGCTACTTTTCAACGGCGTCCAGGCTAGATCAAACTAGCACCAATGGTTATATACAGAGCAGATTGGCCGATATTATGCCGTTCTCGATCAAAACACGGTTCGCTTATGTCAGGCACATATTTATTCCGAGCCTAGTGTTGATTGGCTTTCGCAACTTTGCTTTCGCAACTTTGCTTTCGCAACTTTGCTTTCGCAATGTTCTCAGGGAAAGTCCTGACTTAGCGCGTGAATATGATGAGTATAAACTAAAACTTGCCGAAACCATTTTCGACAAATCAGAATATGCAAAAGTTAAGACATTATGGGTAGATGCCTTTATCCTGAAAGTTTACACCAGAAACCCCCAGCCATTTCCATAATGGCTAATATACGATTGTGTTATGAAAGTGCGCCTGTCTGGTATAATGCTAACATGGTAGACTTAGCACAAATAAAAGATTATGCAGGTGGTGAACTAGATGAGGTTGTCACCAATTACGAGTGGCGTCCTGTCGATCCTGATGGCAAACATTATGGCGTAACTATCAAAATCAAGATCTATAAAGACGCTGCGAACAGATTCACGGCACTTCCTAGTCACCGGGTTAAAACGCCTCTGCAAGCTGGGCCGTATATGCCTTTGACTGTAGAGGATACACTGGAAGAAGCTCTTAAAGGCTGCATCCGTGGCTTTAAAATGTTCATGGGTACTGTGGCTGAAACCAAATGGATTGAAGCCGAGGATTTCTAGTGAGGTGGCACTATGTTATCAAACAATGCACAAACGATACTCAAAATTCTAGCAGCAGCTAACGGCCAGACGATTAAAGCGGATGATCTGAGAGCTAAATCGGGCCTATCCGACGTGAATTTGGAAGCGGCAGCGTCAGAACTTGAAGGCTTGGGGTATGCAACATTGGCAAGAGGTGGGGAACAGATAGGCCAGTCAGTGCGGTTTTATTTCGCTTTCAGGTAGTGGTCTAATTTAGTTTGTTGACGTTGTAGTCGTGCAGAAAGAGCCGCAGGCAGTCCTCGTGGCTCTGGTCATTCTTGGAAAACGAAAGCGTCTTGCGAACGAAGCGGGCCAACCCCGCTGGCGCAAGATGTTGTTGAACCGCTCAGGGTCTTATTGGGGTGATGTGGCAGGTCTGACCGTCGCCTTTGCCTGTCGCCTGATGCTGAACCGCAGGCAGCACTTTGGCATACGCCCGCCAGAAGCCCGTGTACAGCACGCTCTTCTTGTAGGCCTTCGGGATGCGCCGCCACAACAAACGGCACGTTTTCTGGCCGCGCCCGCCAATCGCACCTTCCAGGTCTGCCAGTGCAGTAGGCCACGATCTGTCGCGTTCTACGCTAACGCAGTTGGACACACTGGGCCAGCCAGACCCAGCGCTTGTTCTTGCGACGATGGACGAATGACCAGAGTTCGTCCAGTTCCAGCACGTCTTTTTCTTCGGCGTCGTCAGGCTGCGCGGGAGCCAGCGTCGCTTCCAGCGGCGGCAACATCTCGGCTTTTTTTGAGCCACGTCATCAAGGTTTGGCGGCTGATGTGTCCAACTGCGTTAGCGAAGATGCGGCACACGCCGCGCAAGGAGCAGCGCTCGTGGTAGGCGGTCAGAATGCGGGACTGGAACTCGGCGTCGTAAGCGTTGCTGCCTGGACTTTCGCGGCTGCACTGACCACAGGATTTGCAGCGGAACTTCTGCTTGCCGTTGGGGGCTTTGCCGTGGCGGATCAAGTCGAGGCCGCCGCAGTGATAGCACGAAACTGTTTGCGTTACCATGCCAAGAGCATACAACAAACAAACTAAATTAGACCATTACCCGCTTTCATAACCAACGGCGGAACCGCTGAGGCAGGCAGGCTCTAGCCCCAATATTGCACAAAATTGGCTATTGCAATCAGAAAGTTAGATGTTTTTATGGAAAATATTCTTCATCATCACGGCGGAGAACTCACGGAGGTCGTTGCCAATTATGAATGGCGGGCAGTAGATAGTGACGGAAAAAGCTATGGGCAAATCGTAAAGATCAAAGTCCTCAAAGGCGCTAATGGTAGATTCGTCGCTCACCCTAATCATAGTGTTAGATCAACCGGCCAAGCGACACCGTATTTGTCTTTAGAAGAAAAGCCCTCAATAAAGGCAGCACTAGAAGACTGTTTCCTTAGCTTTGGGCTTTTCAAGCATAGTGTTGATGAATCTGAGTGGATAAAGAACCCATATTTCTAATAATTCCGAGTGGCTCAATTGTTGATTACTGCGACGGTTTTTCTGCTTTAGCGGTCGAACATACAATTTACGACCGTTCGCATTTTAGATCTGTCCGCTATTCTAGCGAAAGATCGTCAACGGCGGTGCAGGCTTCTTCCACCCAGTTAAGTATCTCCTAAAGCGCCTTGCCCTTCTCGCTCTCCTGCCATGCTTCGGAACGGTCGTCAAAGTAGCCCTGCATCTCGCTTTGCATCGTGTCCAGTGCGGCGCGGGCTTGCTCATGCAGGGCTTTCCATCGTGCCAGACTCGGCATGGTCGGGACAGGCGGCTCGTGCGGTAAACCCTTCGCCTCCTGCTCTTGCATCCGGGCTTGCTGCGTTCGCTGCCGGTATGCCTTCTGGCGGGCGGCGGGGCTTTCGTACTGCTTGGGGGTCGGCATGGTGCTTTGTCTCCTGTGTGTAACGTGACGCTTCAACGGCTGCGCCCGCTGGGTTGGAAGATGGGCGGCGTACTGCTTTCTGGTCAACTCCTCCCGCACCGGGTCAGGTATCCAGAAGTTCGGGCCGCTCAATGGGCTGAGGGCGGCTTTTTCGTGTCACACCAGGCCGAAACCGTGGGCGTAGAGGTCGCGGATTTTTGCCAGCTCTTCCGCCGTTAGCGGGGGGGCGTCGGGGGCGGCGCAGAACTCCTCTAGCTGCTTCTCGTCGTAGATGTTGGGCAGGGCGGTCGCCAGCAGCGGCTCGGACCACAGCCATTGCAAAGCGGCCTGGCCCAGTGTCCGGCCCGTGCCTTTGATCAAAAAGTCTAAGGCCTCGACCTTTTGCAGGCCGTCTTCGAGCCACTGCTTGCGCTTCTCGCTGGTGTTGACCCGGAAGTTGCGGTGGTCGCCGGGCGCGAACTCGGTCTCGGCCGTGTACGAGCCTTCCAGCAGGCCCGAGGCGTGGGGGACGCGGCACATGACTCCGCCGCCCGACGCGCGGGCGGCCCCGAGCACGTCCGGCCCCAGGACCTGTTCCAGAAGGTTGAAGATGATCTGGACCGAGGCCATGCCGCGCGTGGCGAAGGCGGCCACGCCTTCCTCGGCCTGCCGGACGTCCAGGGCCGGGCCGAGCGCGGCCCCGGAGTGGCGGATCTTGCCTGCGGCTTTGAGATCGTCCAGGGCCGCGAACAGGTCGTCGCGGCGCAAGGCGTCGATCCGGGGGTTGTGGAGCTGGTACAGGTCGATGCGGTCCGTGCCCAGCCGCTTCAGACTCTCTTCGCAGGCACGTTTGACATAGGCGGGCGACCAGTCGTGGGGCCGTTCGCGCTGGCCGGGCTGCTCGCCGGGCGCGGCGTACCAGTCGTAGCCGAACTTGGTGGCGATTGTCATCTCGTCGCGGCGCGCGCCCAGGGCTTCTTTGAGGATCGTCTCGCCCGTCCCGTCGCCGTAGACGTCGGCGGTGTCGAAGAACGTCACGCCTAGCTCGAAGGCCCGGCGCAGGAGCCGCAGGCGGACGGCCTCGTCCGTCACCCCCCACATGCGCGTCGAGACGGTCCAGACGCCGAAGCCGACCACCGAGGCGCGTAAATCCGTCGTGCCGAAGTTGCGGTACTGCATTGGTTTCTACTCCGTCAAAAAGATGTCACCGACGCGGCAGGAGAAGCCCGGCAGGAGATCGCCTGCGTCCAGCGTGTCCCCGGCATCCAGCGCCCGCGTCTCGGTCGGCGACGTGAAGACAATTACTTCTTGCCGCTCCGGGAAGACGTGCCAGACCTGCTCCGCCCCGCCGTCGAAGTATTCGCGTACTTTGCGGACCATGTCGGTCTGCTTCTCGGACGGCGAGATGATCTCCACGCACAGATCAGGGGCGACGACGCCGAAACTGCGGGGCGGCCTCCCGCCGGGAATGCGCTCTTTGCGCGTGTAGGAAATATCGGGGGCACGGACGTTGCCATCGGCCATACGGAAACCCGCTTGGCCGGATGACATAAACCCCAGGCCCCGCGCGGATGGCCCCAGCATTAGGATCAGGTTGATTCCAATCGCATCGTGAGAAAACTCCGTCGGCACTTCCTTGAGCCTCCCGTCCACGAGTTCATACTTGGCCGCGGTCGGGTTGCCCGGCCCGTCCTTCGGCAGCCGCATAAACTCGTCTTCCGTCATCCGTGTCCCGGCTTTAATCTCTGACTCGGCAATCGCCATCGGGGGTCCCTCCTGACTCGCATCGCCATTATACCCGGCGGCGCGGGGGCGGCGGGGGGTATACTAGGCGCAAGATGCCGGAGGAAAAACCCATGCCGCCTGACGTACTGCCTGAGACGCTGACGACGGCCCTGAAAGAGTGGGCGGTCGTCCAACGGTCGCTGCTGGAGGGGCACCAGATCATTCTGGTCCGCAAGGGCGGGCTGATCGAAGACACGGGAGAGTTCGACCTGCGGGCGCGGCAGTTTCTGCTGTACCCGACCTACGCGCACGAGACCGAGCGGGCGGGAGACTTGCAGCCCTGCTTCGGGCAGTGGCTGGCCGAGGAGGAGGCCCGGAAGACGGCCTCTGCGCAGATACGCATCGAGGCCGCCGCCGCCGTCACCGACGTGGTGCGGGTGGACGACCGCGCGCGGCTCCTCAACCTCGCCCCGCAGCACATCTGGAGTCCGCAGTTCATCGACGGGCGCTACGACTGGGAGCCGTACAAGCCCGTCTGGGTGCTGCTGCTGCGCGCCTACGCCCTGGCCACGCCCCGGACACTGCCGGTCCGGCGCGAGTACGGCGGCTGCCGGTCGTGGATTGACCTGGCCGCGCCGATTGACACCGCCCACGCCGTCCCGGCCATCGCCGACGACAAGTACGCGCGCCGGCGCGAACTCACTTTGAAGTTGTTGGAGGGCGCTTAACGATGGCGGTCTGCGAGTTCCACCTGAACCAGAACAACGCCCTGGGGAAAATGGCCGCGTTCACGGCCATCGTGCCGGACGACAAGCCCGGCCCGTTCCCCGTGCTGTACCTGCTGCACGGCCTGTCCGACGACCACACGGCCTGGACGCGGCGGTCGGGCATCGAGAACCACGTCATGGGCCTGCCGCTGATCGTCGTCATGCCCAACGGCGAGCGCGGCTTCTACACCGACGCCCGAGACAACCCCCGCGCGGCGTTTGAGACCAACATCGTCCAAGACATTATCGGCTTCGTGGACCGCACGTTCCGCACCGTCCCCGCCCGCGAGGGCCGCGCCCTGGCCGGGCTGTCGATGGGTGGCTACGGGGCGTTCAAGCTGGCGCTGAAACACGCCGGCCTGTTCTGCGCCGCCGTCAGCCACTCGGGGGCGCTGGATTTCGCGCGCCGCGACTTCTCCCAAGAAAACGACTGGGGCCGCGAGTGGCGGCCCGTCTTCGGCGACTCCCCGGCCAATGGCCCCGAAGACGTCTTCGCCCTGGCCGCCGCGTCCGACCCCGCCACGCGCCCCGCCCTGCGCTTCGACTGCGGCGCGGACGACTTCTTGATCGAGGAGAACCGCGCCCTGCACACGCATCTGGACGCGCTGGGCATCCCGCACGAGTACCAGGAACACCCCGGCGAACACAACTGGGCCTACTGGGACGAGCACATCCAGGACCCCCTGAAGCTTTTGGGGCCGGTTCTGGGGTTTTGATCTTCGGCCCGTGGGCGCGTCGAGGGAAGAGGAGGAGCGATGAAGGTTCTTGTGACGGGAGCGAGCGGCAACGCCGGACAGGCCACCTGCCGGCTCTTGAAGGACGCAGGCTATGACGTCCGCCGCGCCGACGTCGCGCCGCCCGCCGCGGACGATCTGGCCGGCATGGAGTTTGTGCGCTGCGACACGCGCACTGTCGAGGATGCCCAGCGGGCCGTCGCGGGGTGCGGGGCCGTCATCCACCTGGCGGCCTGGCACTGCGCCCACGTCCCGCCCGTCGGCGATGCTACCATCTTCGCCGTCAACGTGGACGGCACGTTCAACGTCCTGGAAGCCTGCCGCGCCAACGGCATCCAGGCCGTCGTGTTCGCCTCGTCGATGGCCTACGGCTGGGGGGGCGTCTACGGCGTCACGAAGGTCCTGGGCGAGGACCTGTGCCGGATGTACCACGAAACGACTGGCGCGTCGGTGGCGATGCTGCGCTACCACGACTTCGTGCCCAAGCCCTACCTGCCCTTCGGCGAAAAGCTGCTCCAGAACGTCGTGGACCGGCGCGACGTCGCGGCCGCCAACGTCGCCGCGCTCCGGGCGGCGTCGGAGAAGCGTATCGGCCTGTTTCGCACCGTCGTCCACACGGACCATCATATGCCGCCCGACGTCGTCCAGGACTTCCGGGGCCTCGGCCCCGCCTGGTGCGAGGCCGAAGTCCCCGGCGCGCGCGCCCTGCTGGATAAGTACGCCCTGTCCCTGCCCGAGCGTGTCGAGCAGCACAACCTGTCCGAGGCGAAAGAGTTGCTGGGCTGGACGCCGCGCATCGGGTTCGCCGAGTTCCTGCGGGACCTCCAGGGGCGCGACGCGCGCGGCGAAGACGTCGCCTGTCTGTGGGCACCGGGCCAGCTCCCGGCATCAAATCAATAGGGTATCGAACACTGGGACGGTCGGGCCTCAAAGTCAGCGACATAGGCCTGGGGGGCTGGCCCATCGGCGGGCCGTTCGCGCTGCTGTAGCGCCAGATCACGGCGGAGCCGATCAGGCGGGCCTTTGCGCCGGGCGTTCTGTCCGGCAGGTCCAGCACCAAGCTGATAAGCTCCCGCAACGTCACGGCCCGGAACATACCCCATGCCCGACAATACCCAGGAACGTGCCCAGATACGCTACTCACAACAACTCAACGCCAACCAGAACGCCGCCCTCGCCCGCAAGAACGAGGCATTCCAGCGGCAGCAGGCGCGGTGGACGGCTCCGACCATGACACGCCCGGCGATCCCCAGCCCGTTCCCCGGACCCGGCGGCGTCGTGCTGACCGAAACCGGCGCGGGAGTCGTCTTTGTCGTGCTGGCCTTGCGGCGCAGGTGACGGACGGCGGCGACGCCCGTTCCCGTCGGGCAGTACCGGGTCGCGCCCAGCCTGCTCACGCCGACCGAGACCGTATTCCACGCCGTCTTACGCCAGGCCGTCGGGCCGCAGGCGGTCACCCAATGCAAAGTCCGCCTGGCAGACATTCTGCACACGCAACGCGGCGACATGGCCGCGTTCAGGCGCGTCTCGCAGAAGCACGTCGATTTTCTCCTCTGCCACCCGGAAGGCCTCAGACCCCTGCTCGCCGTGGAACTCGATGACCGCAGCCACGACCGGGCCGACCGCCAGGACCGGGACCTCTTCGTGGACGCGGCGTACAGGCAGGCCGGGCTTGCCGTGCTGCACATGACGGTGCGCCACGAGTACGACCCGGCGGCAGTGCTTGCCCTCGTGCAGCCGCACCTACTGCCCGACTGGCATTAGGATCAGGACGCTGCGCGTAGAAAGTCTTTTGGGGTTTCCTCAGAGCAGGGGGAAGTAATCCTCTTTGTCTTTGCAAGGCAAAGACGGAAGCGCGGGAAGCTTACGGCAGGGCTTGCTTCTTGGCCGCCGCCGCGTCCTGCCGGGCGACAGCGGCGAGCTGGCCGTCGGGCAGCCCCTGCCACAGGCGGTACAGGTGGACGACGGTGACAATGGACAGGGCGGCCACGGGCGCGGCGAACAGCGTCCCGATGATGCCGTCGATCTCAAGGCCCGCGAACAATACGAACAGCACCAGGACCTCGTGCAGCCCCAGCGCCTGCCCGACGAGCTTCGGGTACAACACTTTGGAGCCGGTCTCGTTGATGATGACGAACAGGGCGAGCACGGCCAGGGCTGCGGCGACGGGACTGTGGATGTGCGTCGGGCCGATCAGGGCAGCGACGATGGCGGGCAGCGCGCCGATGTAGGGGCCGAACACGGGGATCAGGGCGGCGACGACCACAAACAGGCCGATGATCAGCCACAGGTGGACGCCGATCAGCAGCAGGCCCAGAGCCGCCGCCGCGCCCGTAATCAGAGCCAAGATCGCCTGCCCGCGCACGAAGCCGCCCAGGACGCGGTTGACGTCCCCCTGCCACGGCTCGACGTGCCCGCGCAGATCGGCGGGCAGCATCCCGTTGAACTTCTCTTTCATCTCCGCCGAGAAGAGCAAAAAGTAGAGCGCGATCAGCAGCACGATGATCGACTCGGTGAGGTTGCCCACGAGCCGGCGCACCACCGGCAGGGCCTCTTTCTCCGCCCGCGCCTCGACCCCTTTGACCTCGGGCGGCGGGTCCTGGATGGCCCCCCGGAGGCTGAAGTGGATGTGCCGGGCGGCGAGCTGCCCGTCGATCCTCCCGGCCAGGTCCAGGGCGCGCTGCCGGTACTGCGGCCCGTCCCGCTCCAGCATGCGCGCCTGGCTGCCGACCTGGCTGCCCAGCCACCAGAACCCCAGCCCCAGCAGCACGAGGAGGGTGACGAAGACGAGGGCGACGCTGGCCTTGCGCGACAGGCCCCGGCTCGGGTCGCCCGCCTGGCCGTGGACCGGGTGGCGCAGGCGCTCGACCAGGGGGTCCAGGGCGTAGGCGACCAGGCCGCCCAGGGCGAACAGCAGCAGGGTGTGGTGGATGCCCAGGCTCAGGCGGACCAGGACGGCGACGAAGCCGATGAGCAGAAGGGTCGTGGCGGTGACGATCAGCAGCCGCGTCCACTTCGCCGTAGAGATCATGGGAGTGAGGTCGGCCTGGGCGGCGGGCTGGGGGTCGGGTGTCTGCACGTCCTCGGGGGCGGGAGGGCGGGGGGCGCGCGGGGCGGTGATGATTTCAGGCATGGGCGGCTTTCTCTCGCGGGGGATAATCGCGACAGTTCTACCCGGCGGTGCGCGGGTGCAAACGCCGCAGGCGCGGGCTAGCCCTCGACCACCCCGACCAGCAGGCACATGTCGTCGCGCATCACGCCGCCCTGCGCCGCCGCGTCCACGCCCGCGATCAGGCGGACCAAGAGGTGCTGGGCGAGGGCGGCGGCCTGCCAGCCGCCGCCGGGTTTGGCGTTGGACGGGGTGTCCACGGGGATGGGCCGCTCCAGCAGGCCGGTCATGCCCTCAATGCCCAGCATCTCCCGGCGGCTGGGGCCGACCTCGGTCAGCCCGTCGGTGAACACCGCCACCGCGTCCCCAGGCCCCAGCGCCACCGTCCGCTCCTCGAAGGACGCCCCCTCATGGGAACCCAGCGTGGGTCCCGTGGGCGGCAGCTCCTCCACCCGGCCCCCGTCCGCGCGCCGCACCAGGGCCGGCTCCTGGCCGCAGTTCACATACGTCAGCAGGCCCGCGCCGCTGTCGTAGGCCCCCACAAACAGCGTGGCAAACCCCGACAAAAGGCTCTGCTCGGCCAGCAGCGCGTTCAGCCCTTCCAGCGCCCCTGCCAGTGTCCGGGCGCGGTACAGGGCGTAGCGCAGCATGTTCCGCACGGTCGCCACCTGGGCGGCGGCGGCCAGCCCTTTGCCGCTGACGTCGCCGACGACCAGGGCGGTGCAGCCCTTCTCGACGGGGAACACGTCGTAGAAGTCGCCGCCGACGCCGGCCTCCTCCAGCGCGGCCTCGTAATACTTGGTCAGGGCCATGCCGGGGACGCGGTCGGGGATGGGGGGCGTCAGCGCGGCCTGGAGCTGCTGGGCGATGGTGTGCTCGCGCCGCCGCAGGCGCACCGCCTCCAGCGCGCCCTGCGTCTGCGCGGCGACCGCCTCCACTAGAACGGTCTCCTCCTCCGTCCAGGTGCGCGGCCCCTCCGCCATCGCCGCCGCCAGTGTCGTCATGGCAGGCCCCAAGACGAGCGGCACCCGCACAAGCGACGACAGCCCCAGCGCCTGCGCGGCGGGGTCGCCTGACGTGTCCGCGACCACCTGCGTCCGGCCCGCTCTGTATCCGGCGTCCCGGTTGATGACGAATCGGGACATCGGGTATTCGCCCGCGAGCGGCGGCAGGCCCGTGCGGTACCATTCCGGCCCTGCCGTAGCCCGGTCTTCCCCCTGGTCGTAGGCCACGTAGTAGCATCGGTCCGCCCCCAGCGCCTGGCCCAGCTCCCGCACCGCTGTTTCCAGCACCCGTTGGGGGTCCGGCGCGCTGCGGATCGCCGCCCCGATCCGGTTGAGCAGCGCCTCGCGGCGGTAGGCCGCGAGCAGCCTTTCCTCTACCTCTTTGCGTCCCTGGATGTCGGTCGCCGTGCCCACCCAGTGGATCACGCGGCCCGCGCCGTCCCGAACCGGCTCGGAGCGGCCCAGGTGCCAGCGGTACGTGCCGTCCGCCCGCCGCAGGCGGTACTCCACCTCGGAGACCGCGCCCGATTGCAGCGCCCTGCCCCAGACGCCGCCCGCTTCCTTCAGGTCGTCCGGGTGAATCAAGGACGCCCAGCCCCATTCGCGCGTCTGGGCGAAGCTCAGGCCCGAGTAGTCGTACCAGCGCTGGTTGTAGTAGTCCACAGCCCCGCCCACGTCCGTCGTCCAGGCGATGTGGGGGATGGCGTCCGCCATCCGGCGGAACCGCGTCTTGCTCTCCCGCAGGGTCTGCGCCACCTTCTCGCGCTCCACCTCCAGGGCCTTGCGCGCGTTGACGTTCTGGAAGAATACGGAAACCCCGTCCGGGGAGGGATAGGCGCGCACCTCAAGCCAGGCACCGAGCGGCGGGTAGAACTCCTCGAACAAAACGGTAGCCCCGTCCATCATCGCGCGGTGGAACTGGTGGTCGAACTCCCCCCCGACTGCGTCGGGCCACGCCTCCCAAACGGTCATGCCCAGCAGCTCGGCGCGCGTACGCCCCCACAGCGCCTCGGCCTGGCGGTTGATATAGGTATAGCGCCACTCGCGGTCAACCGTGAAGAAGGCGTCGGCGATGTTCTCCAGGATGCGGCCCGTGCGCGCGTGGGCCTCGCGCAGCTCTTCGGCCTCGTGCGCAAGGGCACACTCCTGGCGCGTCACCTCGACCGTGAGCCACGTCCGCTCCACGACGGTCCCCAGCAGCTCCACCTCTTCCGGCTCCCATTGCCGGGGCGCGGCGTTGTGGACCGAGATGCAGGAAACAAGGCGACCCGAATGCACGACAGGTACGGTGATGTGTGCGCGAATGCCGACCGCCTCGTATGCGCCCACGGTCTCGGGCGGCACACGGACGGGGTCGGCGCGGACGTCGTCCACCGCGACCGCCCTCCGCGCCGCGTATTCGGCGACGACGAAGGCTCCGAACGCGGAGATCGGCACCACGCCCTTGATGTCCGCCACCGACTCGTCGGCGCGGTAGTGCGGGTGAATCGCGCAGGTGTCGGCCTCGATGTCGATGTCGGCGAAGATGCAGCGCGAGACGCCGAGGAACGCGCCGACCGAGCGCACGGCGTCGGCGATCACCGCCTCGGGGTCGGTCATCCCCCGCGCCCGGTCGGCGAGGCCGGCCAGGAAGCGCTCCCGCCGTTCGCGCTCGACCCGTTCCGTGACGTCCACGACGACGCCGGGGAGGCCGACGGCGACGCCCGCGGCATCCCGCTTCACCCGGCCGCGGGCGGCCAGCCAGCGGTGTGTGCCGTCAGGGAGTACGACGCGGTACTCGACGTCGTAGACGTCCCACCGGGCCACGGCGTCCTCGACGGCCCGGATCACGTCCGCGCGGTCGTCGGGGTGGACGGACTGGAAATAGGCGTCGGGGTCCCCTCCTGCGGCGTCCTCGGGGGTCAGGGAAAACAGGCTGGCGGTGCCGGCATCGGCGACAACGCGCCCGCCGGCCAGGTCCCAGTCCCACGTCGCGATCCTGCCCGCCGACAGCGCCGCGTCCAGCCGCGTCTGCGCGTCCCGCAGCCGCCCCTCGGAGTCGCGGAGGGCGTCCTGTGCCTGCTTCGTCCCGGTCGCGTCGCGCAGGATCTTGGCGAAGCCGCGCGGGTGCCCGTCCGCGCCGCGCAGGCCCTCCAGGATGCCGTCGGCGAAGAAGCGCGAGCCGTCCTTCCTCACGTGCCAGCGCAGGTCCAGCGCCCGCCCCTGCGCCGCCGCATTTTGCATCTCCTGCGCGGGCACACCCTGCGCCCTGTCTTCGGGCGTGAAGATCTGGTCGGCGGGCCGGCCCAGCATCTCGGCCTCGGACCAGCCCATGATTCGCTCCGCCCCGACGTTCCAGCCCGTGATGCGCCCCTGGGTGTCCAGGAGGATCATCACGTAGTCCCGCGCGCCCTCCACCAGCAGGCGGTAGCGCTCCTCGCTCGCGCGGAGCGCCTCTTCATCCCGCCTGCGGGCGCTGACGTCCTGGTAGAACACCGAGAGGCCGTCGGGGGAGGGGTAGGCGCGGACCTCCACCCAGATGTCCAGCGGCGGGTAGAACTCCTCGAAGGTGACGGCGACCTGCCCGTCCACGGCGCGGCGGTACTCGCGCTCGAACGTGCTCCCGACTGCGGCGGGGAACTCGTCCCAGAAGACGCGGCCCAGCAGGTCGGCGCGCGTCCGGGACATGATCCGCTCGGACTGGTCGTTGACGTAGGTGAAGCGCCAATCGGCGTCGAAGGCCATGAACGCATCGGTGATGCTCTCCAGTATCCACGCGGCAACGCCGTCCCCGGCGGAAGGCACTGCGGCGGCGCATACTACAGGGTCATTCTGGGAGTCGTCCAAGGGCGTCTTTCTCACGGGCGGATGTCTGTTCCGCAGCCGTCGTTCAACGGCATCATACGGCAATTATACGCCAATCGTGCCCGGACGGCAAGGGGTCAGGCCTCGTCGGGCGCGGGCGCGGCGGCGGGCGTCACGCGGTTCCTGCCGCCGGGTTTGGAGCGGTACGTCGCCCGGTCGGCGCACTCAACCAGGGTGCCGCCGTCCATGCCCGGCCCGAGGGGGGCGACGCCGAGGCTGGCGGTAACGGGCCGCGTCGGCCACGGGGCGGCCTTGATGGCCTGGCGGATGCGCCCGATCCGCCCCACCACCTGACGGGCCAGCATCTCCAAAACCGCCTTCTCGGCGCTCAGGGCGCGCGGTACGCGATCAAGGACGCACAGCGTCCCGAGCGCGAATCCTTCGGAGGTGACCGGCGGTGCGTCCGCGTAGAATCGGACGTGCGGCTCCCCCTTCACAAACGGGCGCGCGGCGAAGCGCTCGTCGGATCGGGCGTCGGGGACGACCACGACTTCGGGTTGGAAGACCGTGTGGGCGCAGAACGAGAGGTCACGCGGGGGTTCTTTGATCGGCAGACCGAGGATGCTCTTGAACCACCGGCGTTCTCGGTCCAGCAGGGTGATGGCGGCAATGGGGGCACCGCAGACCTGGGACGCCGGGCGCGTGATGTCGTCGAACGCCTTTTCCGCCGGCGTGTCGAGGACACCGCTCTGATCCAGCCAGTCCATCCATGCGGCTTCGTTCCGAGGAAGCGGGGCGATCATGCGTACTGTTCCTACTGATGTCCAAGACGCTCTGGTACTTGGGAGATTTTTTCAGAAGCGCTCCCACCGCTGCCGGCGGCAGGCCGCAGGGAGGAGGGAAGCGATCTTCCCTTGCTTATTCCATGAAATGCGGCGATTTTATCGGGCGGAGGGCCGCGACCGTGCGCCAGGCCGGAAACAGCAGGGTGAGGGGCACGGCGACGAAGGCCAGCAGGAACTTATCCGGCTCTTCGATACGGAAAGGCTCGCAGCGGGCGAGTTCGTTGGAGATGGTCAGCGCGTGGACCAACCCCAGGCCCAGCACGAGGTAGGAGCCGTAGTGGAGGGTGCTCCACTGGGTGCGGGGCATCTTCTTGATGTTCAGCAAGGAGGCGGTAACGACGACCAGCGTACAGGCGGCCAGCGTCCCCCAGGCGATCAGGATGCCCTGCTTGGGAGCGGTGAAAGGAACGAACACGTTCCACCACCGCATCCCCGTGGGCGAGGCCGAGCAGGCCGATGACGCGGGCGATTTTGAGCAGTAGGTCGTCCGGCATGGGTTTTCCTACGTGTCTTTCTGTCTGGGGACCTCACCAGCTTTGGTGAGGGTCTCGTTGTCGCCGTCAGGATGCCTACTCGTTGTCGGCGTCTTCGGAAACGCCCCGGACCCGGCGGGTGTGGCTGTCGAAGGCCAGCATCTGAGTCCCCCGCGGTGGCGGTAGGTGGTCACGATGGGAGACTGGCCGAAGTCCTGTTCGGTCTCATACGCCGGTGACGTCGGGGCAGGCGAAGATCACCGCGCCGTGCGTGTAGGGATGGCAGTCGGAGATCAGGCCGCCGAAGGAGCCGCCGTCCGGCGGCGTCTGGCCGTCCGCGTCGTCCGCGCCCTTATGGATCGCCAGCCCGATCTGGTGGTGGTTAGACAGGCAGGCCGGGGCCTGCCCAGCGCTCAATCCGCCAAGGGGCGCTTCCGGGTACTGCTAGACTGGTCATGCCAATTTTGGTGGTGGCACAGTGCCGACAGTTATTGTGTTTCCAATTCTTGAGTAGTGGATTGGCTGGGAGCAAAACGCTCTATTTCGACGGCCTATAAAGGCATTTCTCGCGCCACCCGAACTATTATGACTGTCGGCACTGTGCCACTACCAGAAGGCGAAGGGCCAACACCGGCCCGCCCGCGAGGAACACGGCGGTGCGCGAGGAACACGGCGATGGAGGATTCTCCCGAGCCGTGGCGAAACGATGCATGCAAGCCTGCCGGTGAGGGCAGGAAGCCGACAGGCAGCGGCGGGGAGGTTTTTGATGACCTACGAGTACGAGGTGCAGACGGTCGGCGGCTCATCCTTTGATAACCTGGAGCGCCTGGGGGAGAGGCTTCAGGAGGCGCTGAACGGCGCGGAGGCGTCATCGCGGGTGGGGCAGGGGTGGGAGCTGTGGCAGGTGGACGCGCTCAACGACCCCCAGGGCATCAACGGCTTGGTCCTCGTGTATCGGCGCGCGGCCCTGAACCCGTCCGGTGTCGGAGCGGGAAGTGGACAGGAGGGAGGTCAATGACGAGGATCGCATTCCAGCAGGGCCAGACCACGGTGTTCCAGAGCGCCCTCTTCCAGACCACCTCCGTGGTCATCGAAGGCGACGGGGGCGTCCTGGTGGTTGATCCCACCTGGCTCCCCGACGAGGTCGAGGAGATCGCCCGGTTCGTCCGCCGCGTCCGCGACGGGCGTGCCCTTTTCCTGCTCTTCACCCATTCTGACTTCGACCACATCCTCGGCTATGGGGCCTTCCCCGACGCCGTCACCCTCGCAAGCCGGGCGTTCGTGGACAGCCCGAACAAAGAGCGGAGCGTGCAAGCCGTCCGCGCCTGGGATTCCGAGTACTACGTCCGGCGGCCCTATGACATCCGCTACCCCGACATCGGCGTCGTCGCGGCCCACGACGGCCAGGACCTGGCCCTCGGGGGGATGCGCCTGACCTTTTACAACGCGCCCGGACACAACCCGGACGGCCTGTTCACCGTCGTCGAGCCGCAGGGTGTCCTCATCGCAGGCGACTACCTCTCGGACGTCGAGTTTCCGTACATCTACCAGAGCACCGCAGCTTATGAGGAGACGCTGGGGAAGCTGGACGGCATCCTGGAGCGGCACTCCGTCGGCGTCCTGGTCCCAGGCCACGGGCGGGTGGCGACGGATCAGGGGGAGATGCGGGAGCGCCGGCGTCGATCCTACGACTACATCCACGCCCTGCGCCGGCACGTCGCCTCGGGCGAGCAGGCCGCCATGGACGCGATGCTGGAGGGCTACCCGTTCCCACCGGGGATGAAGAGCTTCCACGAGGGTAACCAGAGGCTGATGCGCGAAGAACTGGCCCAATCCGGGTCGCGCTGAAGCCGTGCGGGTCGCGCTGCGCGGCAGGGTCAGCCTGGAACGTCGCGGCGGCCCGCCGGTCCCCCGATGGCACCGCGCACCCAGGCTTCGATGGCAGGAGCGGGCCTCGCGCCGGACGTCCGGGCGGCCTCCTGTCCCCCGACAAAGACGGCCATCGTGGGGATGGAGCGGACGCCGAAGCGCGCCCCCAAGTCGGGCAGGGCCTCGGTGTCGATCTTGACGACCAGCCACGCCCCCGCCCGCGCCTGGGCGACTTTTTCGAGTTCCGGCGCGACCACGCGGCACGGCCCGCACCAGGGTGCCCAGAAGTCTACAACGACCGGCAGCGGCGACGCGCCGACCAAGGCGTCGAACTGGGCCGCGCTGTGAATGTCCAGCGGCGCGGCCAATGCGGGCAAGTCCGCCCGGCACTGGCCGCATGTCCCCTCGGCACTCAGCCGCGCGTAGGGGACGCGGTTCTTGCGTCCGCAGTGCGCGCAGGCCGACACCACGCCTTTATCGTCCAGCATCGCCTTCATCATCTCTGCTTCTCCTCGAAGTAGCGCGCCATCGTTTCGGTGTGCGTTGAAAAGGCCAGCTCTTGCGGTGCGCGGGCGACCGTCATCTCCGAGGTCTCGCTTGAAGCCCGGAACGGGGGCAGGTCCGCCTCGGCCATCGGCGAGGCCAGCCCGAAAACCAGCAGCGTACCGTCCGGGGCACTGCGGGCGTCGAACAGCGTGATGCCCTGGGGGTCGATCTCGATGCCGGTCTCCTCGCGCACCTCACGTGCCCCGGCCTGCTGCCAGCTTTCGCCGATCTCGATGAACCCGCCGGGCAGGCCTAAGCGCCCGGCCTGCGGCTCGTTGGTGCGCCGCACGAGCAGCAGGCCGTCGTCCACGGGCAGCAGGACCACGGAGACGGGGAGCGGGTTGCGGTACGTAGTTTGGGCGCACCGCAGGCAGCGGCGGGGCCAGGGCAGGTCCGGCGGGAACGGAGCACCGCAGTAGGAGCAGTGCGAGTCCTTGATGTGCGTGGTCATTGGGGAGGAAACACCGCCGGAGGCAGGCGTGTTCCGGCGCGGGAGGGGACGACGAAAGCCCCGGCGATGCCCAAGCATCGCCGGGGCTTTCGTGTCGGCCAGGAGCGGCGTCAGACGCGGCGGCGGCGGGCGACGACCAGCCCGCCCAGGCCCAGGGCGAGCAGGAGGGCGAACGAGGCGGTCGTGGAGGCCTCGGGGACCGGGGCCGCCTTGACCACGTCCAGGGTCAGCGAGGGGACGTTCCCGGCGGTGCCGCCGCCCGACCCGGCGAAGGAGCCGGAAACGCTGGGCGTCTGCGAGTCGGCGGCGACCAGCAGGCGGATGTTGCCCCCGGTGCTGAGCTGGCTGGCGAGCAGGGCCTGCTCGGAGGGCTGGAGGCCGAAGGAGAACGTCAGCGGCTGGTCGGGCAGCGAGGGCAGGCTCGCGGGCGTGGAGGCGTAGTCGGCCGCACCGAGGAAGTAGAGGTTGTTGAGCTGGGTCCCCAGCCCGCCGTTCTGCGCCCCCGCAGCGGTCGTGTCGTATTTCAGCGACGACAGGGCGGCGGTGCTGTCCGAGAGGTAGAAGTCCAGGGTGCCGGGGGCGGTGGCGCTGAAGGGCTGGTCGCCCAGCCCGACCGTGACGGAAGGCCCGACGCTGGCGATGGTCTGCGGGTTGCCATTGGCGTCGGGGACGGTGTTGCCGGTGAAATCGATGACGCCGAACGTCCCTTTGCCGGTGCCGGATCCGAACACGTCCAGATACTTCGTGCCGGAGCCGGGGCCGGTCGCCCCGACCTGCGCGGTCGCCCCCGAGGCGTCACCGGGGAACTGGGCGGGGAAGGCGTAGAGCGTGTCGGTCTGCGCCCAGGCCCCGGCCGAGGCCAGGGCGGTCAGGGCGGCAGCGAGGCCGAGGGTCTTGAGGGTGTGCATGGGGGAGTTTCCTTTTCCGGGACGGTCTGGGGATCAGCACCCCGGCCCCTCTTCGATCTCAAAGGGGGGCCGGGACATGACAGGCCGGGAGGCTAATCGCCGTCGGCGTCACGGGCCGGGGCGGCCTTGGCGGCGGCGGACGGAGCGGCGACCGGGAGGACGCCGTGGCGCGGCGCGGGCATCGGCGAGCCGACGCCCTTGACGCTCTTCCAGATGATCTCGTTGAGGGCCTGCGCCGGGACCAGGTCCTCCTTGCTGAAGTCCATCTTGTCCGATAGCTTGGCGAGCCGGGCGTACTCCGGGTGGGCCTTGAGGAACGCGGCGGAGGCGGTCTGGGTGACGGTGCCCGTGTCCTCGGGCAGCAGCGCGACGGTCGCGCCGCTCGGGGTCGCCTGGAAGTCCGGGCCGAACGACGGCGCGTAGGCGTCGTTCTGGTTCAGCGGGCCGACGCCCAGCAGCAGCCCGATGGACTTGATGACGCTGGCGCTGTTGTGGAAGCCGTGGTCCACGGTGTTCGGCTTGACGAGGGGGCTGATGACGTAGCAGGTGGAGCGGTGGCAGTCCACATGGTCCGGCCCGTCCTGCGCGTCGTCCTCGATCACGAAGATCGCCGTGTTGTCCCAGATGGGGCTTTGGCTGACCGCCTGTGCCAGTTCGGCGACGCCGTAGTCGTTGTCGGCGAGGTGGGCGGTGGGGGTCGGCTTGCCGGTGCTGTAGCCCGCCGTGTGGTCGCTCATCAGCTTGACCGTCATCAGGCTCGGGACGTACTTGTCGTAGCTGCCGCCGTCGGCCTTGGCCGAGGCGAGCATGGCCTGGAACTCGCGGTTCCACTCCTGGAAGCGGTTCGGCGCGCCGAACTTGCCATAGGTGCGGCGGGGGTACGGGGCGCTGTTGCCGCCCGTGGTGGGCGCGTCGCTGTCGGCGTAGTCGGTGTCGAACTTGCGGAAATCGACATCGGTGTAGCCGTTGGCGGCGCGGTCCAGCAGGCCGCCCGTGTAGTGGCCGCCCGGCGTCAGGCCCATCTCGCCGGGGTAGTTGTCGGGGATCTGCCGCGCCGACCCCGTGGAGGTGAAGAAGCCGTAGTTGCGGAAGGTCAGCCCGGCGCGCTCGACGGCGTCCCAGATGAAGCCGCCCGGCTCGGTGGCGACGTCGGTGATCGGGGCCGCGCCGTTCGGGAACTGGGCGGAGTAGGCGGTGCCCTCGGGGCTTTTGGCCGGGAAGCCGCCCACGATGTAGCCGTTGTTCTGGCCCTCGAAGTCGTACTGCCGGCCGCGGCTGCTGTACTGGTAGGGGACGTTCTTGATGGTGTACTCGTTCGCCATCGCCGACGTGGCCCAGTTCCAGCCGTCGGGGCTGACCTCGGAGGCATCGTAGAAGTTGTCCAGCCAGACGAACTGGGAGGACAGCGCGTGGAAGTTGGGAGTCACCTTCTGGCCGAACACGGCAAGGCCCGCGTCGCCGTTGAGCGCCTGGCCGTGGACGGCCTGGGTATCGCCGAGCACCTGGTCATAGGTGCGGTTCTCTTTGACGATGTAGATGACGTGCCGGATCTGCTTGGATCCGGCCAGCCCGATCTGGGTCAGCGTGTCGCCGGCGGTGCTGCCGCCGACGTTGTTGGCGATCACCTGCGCCGTGTCGCCCGCCAGAGTCGGGGCGTCAGGGATGGGGAGGCTCAGGACGTTGCCCTCGATGATGCTCAGGTCGTAGAAGGTGTCCTCGTACTCGTTGGGCGAGGCCGGGGTCGTCTTGACGTGGCCGGGATTGGGGTTGGCCGCTGCCGTCCCCTTGGCGTTCGCCACCAGCAGGTTGCCGCTGCCGCCCACGGCGACCGCGCTGGGGTACCAACCGGCGGGGATGGCCCCGGTGACCGTGCCGGCCGCCGTGTCCACGACGGCGACGGCGTTCATGTCGCCCAGGGTCGCGTACAGCGTCCTGCCGTCCGCCGTCAGGAACAGGCCGGTCGGCGTCACGCCCGGAATGCCGGCCGCGCCCTGGGGCCGCAGCGAGATCGTGCCGGTCACGGTGTCGCCAGCCGTGCTGATGACGCTGACGCTGTCATCCTGGGCGTTGGCGACGTACAGCTTCTTGGCGACGCCGTCGTAAGCGAAGGCGACCGGGTGCGAGCCGCCGACGATGGCACCGGGTGTGCCCGCAGCGACCACCGGCTGCGTACCGGTCTTGATGAACTTGGGCGCGGACGCGACGCCGTTGGTCAGCCCGATGGAATAAACCCCGCCGTCGCGCTGGCTGCTGACGTACACCTTGCTGCCGTCCGGCAGGGCGCTCACCGCGTAGGCATAGGAGGGCGGCGTGAAGGGCAGGGTCCGGCCCGGCTGCAGCGTGCTGTGGGACAGGGTCTGGTAGGTGCCCAGATAGTCCTGCCCGGTGTTGAACAGGACGCGCGAGACCTCGGGGGCCGGGCCGGGCGTGCCGGCGGCGGTGGCGGTGTTGTAGACGACCAGGCTGCTCGGCGTGGTCAGCGGCGCGGTGTTGCTGACGTTCACGGCGACGTACAGGAGGCCGTTGCGGTCCAGGGACAGGCCCGCCGGGAAGTCGGACGGCTGCATCTTGATCGTGCCGGTCTGGCTCAGGCTGCCGTCGGCGGCGACCGTGACCACGGCGACCGAGGCGTTCGCGCCCTGGGCGGCGTAGACGGTGTACGTCCCGTCGGCGTTGCCCTTGACGGCGAGGCCGTAATACAGGCCCTTGCGGCCCGAGTAGGGGGCGCCGAAGGCGAGCAGCGACTTGGAGACGGGCGGCAGGGCCACGGAGCCGTCGGTGGGCGTGGGCGGCGTGGAGGTGATCGGCTGGGCGAGCTGGCCGGTCTTGGCGTCCAGGCAGGTCAGGTACTGGCGGAAGCCCATGTCGCTGACCAGGGCGTACTTGCCGTCCGGGGTCAGCACCATGTTCATGGGCAGGCTGCCCACGTTCTGCGTCCCCGCCGACGGTGGGGAGATCTTCTTGCCGGTGACGAGCTGGGTCTGGCTCGGGGCTGTCGCGGCCTGAGTCGCGGCGGGCAGGCCGCCCAGGAGGAGGCCGGCGGCGGCGGCGGCGAGGCCGCGCGGGCGGCGCGCGGAGGAAGAAATACGCATGATCAAGAGTTTCCTTTCCAGGAAGCGGCACGGGCCGAGGCGAACGGGGCCTGACGCCGGACGATTCTCGGCGGGCGGCTTTGTCTGCGGAACGTGCCTATCTTGACGCACCGACATTAACCCGGTATTAACACGAGGTTAAATTTACGTTAAGGGCGGGGCAGGCCGGGTATATAAACGGCATGGAAACCAAGGAAGTCAGTGGGGGAAGCCACGTCCTGACGCGGCGGCGCTTTCTGGGAGCGCTGGCCGCCCTGGGCGCGGGAGGCCTGCTGGCCGGCTGCGGTGGGGGCGGGGGTTCCCCGTCCCCGCCCAACAGCCAGGTCCTGCCGGACCTAGGCCGCTTCGCGCCGAACTACGCGGGCGATGTCACCCGCAACCGATGGCCGGTCCTGCCGGTGCGGGTCTACTTCACCAATGACATCGTGCTGACGCCGCCGGGGGGCGCGGCGACGCGGGTGAACGACCTGATCCGGGCCGCCTTCGACCGCTGGCCCGCGGCGACCGGGGGCATCATCGGGTACGTGCTGACGGACGACCCCGCCCAAGCCAATATCTCGGTCACGACGACCACGGTCCCGGACCCCTCCGGCCTGTCGGAGACCGGCAGCACGTCGGTCACGGCGGGGGGCGGGGTCCTGGCGGCGGCGACCGTGCAGGTCTACGTCTGGCCGGACATCACGGCACCCGAGCTGACACGGGGCCTGCCGGCGACGGCCGCCCACGAGTTCGGCCACGCGCTGGGCATCGAGGGCCACAGCCCCGACCCGAGCGACCTCATGTACGTCTCGCACGACCCCAACGCCGATGTCCCGCTGTCGCTCCGCGACGTCAACACGATCAAGACGCTCTACTCGCCGCTGTTCTAGGCCTCCGGGTTCTAAAATTCCGCTCGACTCCAGGCTGGGGCAGGGGCCGTGCGCTCCTGTTCCAGCACCACGGTCGTCCCGAACGGGCCGGTCAGCAGCCACAGCCGGTCGGTCGTCTGGAGCATCATTTTCAGGCCGTGCCCCAAGGTCCCCGCTGTCGTGAAGCCGCGCGACAGCGTAGCCTGGGGTAGGTTCTCGACCGGGATGCCCTGCCCCGCGTCCTCCACACGCACCTGCACGACCCCGGTCGAGTCCAGAAAGACCCACGCTGTCCCCGCCTCGGCATGGACGATCGCGTTCATGCCGGCCTCGTTGACCGCCGTCACCAGGTCGTGGATGCGCTCGTCGGCGAAGCCCGCCTGGGCCGCCGCTTCCAGGACCCGGCAGCGCAGCCCGCTCAGGCCCGAATGCCGGGCCAGCCGAATCGGCCCCCCGCAGGCTACGCCGCGCGCCGGGGGCAGATCGCCCGGCCCGTCGCACAGGCGCAGCTTGCCCTCGGTGACGCTCGCCAGGACGTCGCGCAGGAAGCCGCGCTGCCACCCGGCGACCTCCTGGAGCGCCCCATTGGCCCGCGCCAGGTCCTCGGTCCGCTCCCGCACCCGCTCTTCCAGGCCTGCCTGGGCCAGGCGCAGCGCGCGCGACTGGGTGCGGGCAGTCTGCGCCAGCCAGGCCGCCCCGGCCAGCAGGGCGGACAGCGCCAGGCCACCCAGCAGCGCGCCCAGGGGCATCAGCGTCTGCGCCCGGCTCAGTGCCCCCAGGTGGGCAACGGCCTCGCCCGCTTCGAGCCGCCGGATGAGGTCCAGGTGTGCGCTCTCCTCGACGACCAGTGCCTGCCAGACGCACAGCGTCGCCGCCGCGCCGCCGATGAACGCGAAGAGCGGCAGCCAGCGCGGCGTGGCCCCGCCCCGGTCGCCCGACCAGGCGAGGGCGACTACGCCCGCGCCCAGCACCACAAAGCCCCCGCCCGTATGGACCGCCATGCGCGTGAGGTGCCCCCAGGCATAGCTCTGCATGATGCCGGTCATGTACCCAGACAGCGCCACAGTGCCCAGCCCCATCACCAGCGCACCGGACAGGGCACGGAGGGAGGCGCTTAAGGGAAAGAAGCGCGCGCCGCCGACAAGCAGCGAGCCGCCCACGAGGGAGAAGCAGAGGGCCGCGCTGAACGCCATCCGTCCGGGGGCGGTGACGCCGGACCGGATGTAGGAGCGCATCAGCAGCTCGTCCAGCCCCAGGTTCCGGCCCCCCAGGTACTCGCCCAACGTCAGCAGGCCGAGCAGGGCGACGGCCAGCCCGCAGGCACGGGACGCGCGGGCGATGCGCCCCCCGCGCGCCAGCGCGGCCAGCAGCCCCAGGCCCGAAAGGAGAAAGCCCAGCGCGGTGTTGTAGGCCATCGCAACGAAGGCCGGCTGCACGCGCAGCAGGGCCGTGTCGTGAGTGTACCAGCCTACCAGGACGGTCAGGCCTAGGAGTGCGACCGTGACGCCCGCGACACGCCCGAGCGCGACAATGGCGACGGCAGAAGGGGAGTAGGGCGCGGCGGGCGCTTCCGGCCCCCCAGCGGCAGAACTAGCGGGTGCGGCGAGGCTCATACACAGTATTTATACCATAAAAATTAAAGACCCGGCACGGGAAGCGCCGGGCTAAAAACTTTGATTTGTGACTTGATCCCTCACGCGGCCCCGGTGATCCGCAGGACGTCGTCGCCATACTTCTCCAGCTTGCCCGGCCCAACGCCGCTGACCTGGAGCAGCGCGCCCTCGTCGCCGGGGCGGGCACGGGCGATCTCCATCAGGGTCTTGTCGCTGAACACGCAGTAGGGCGGCACGGACTCTTGGGAGGCCTGAGCCGTCCGCCACTGCTTCAGGGTTGTCAGCACGTCGTCACTGCCCGCGTCGGCCTCGCGCCAGCGGGACGGGTCGCGCGGCGGCACGGCCGCCACGGGCCGCCGCTCCTGCCAGGCGTCCCGGCCCTTGGCCGTGACGGTGCAGACAAAGTAGGCGTCTTCGTCCCCCTGGTGCAGCAGGCCCTCGGCTATCAGCATGGCGAAGAACTTGTCCACGCCGGACTGCGTGCTGCCCTTCAGCAGGCCCGCCAGCGGCGACCCCGGCGGCCCCTCCGTGCCGGCCCCGCGCAGCAGCTTGTTCAGCCGCGTCTTGCCCAGGGCGGGCCGCAAGGCGTCCAGCCCGTGCAGGACCGAGTGGACGTCGGCGGGGTCGATCTGGGCGGGCATCGGGACGGGGGGCAGCCGCGCGGGCGCACCCGCCGACGCGCCCGCCTGAACGGCGGGCGAGTCGCAGTTGTCGCAGCAGAACGACGTCGGGGCCGGCTCCTGGCGGTCGCCGAAGTAGTCCAGTACGGTCCGGCGGCGGCAGGCGGTCGTCTTGCAGTAGTCCACGATCTCGTCCAGCCGCCGCAGGCGGACGGCCCGCTGCTCGGCCAGGGCCGACGCCATCTGACGGCGAACGGCCGGGGAGACTTCCTGGCAGGCGAGGTTGAGCGTCGTCCCCTCCGAGGTCTGCGCGATCCGCTGGACCAGACCCGCCCGCTCCATCTCGGCCAGGGCCAGGCGCGTCTTCATCTCGCTCCAGTCCAGAGCCATGCCGAAGGTCTTGGACAGCCGCGCGACGCCATCCCCATCCGCCTGGGCGCGAACACGGGCGAAGCACCGCTCCAGGTCGCCCACGGTCAGGGCCTCGTTGTCGATGAACCACTCGCGCGTCCGCCGGTCCGCGAAGTGGTACAAGATGACGCACCGGCTCTTGCGCCCGTCGCGCCCCGCCCGCCCCGCTTCCTGATAGTAGCTTTCCAGGCTGTCCGGGCAGGCGCAGTGGATGACGAAGCGGACGTCGGGCTTGTCGATGCCCATGCCGAAGGCGTTGGTGGCGACCAGCACCTGCCGCTCACCGGCCAGCCACTCGCGCTGCATCCCGCCGCGCAGCTCGGGGTCCAGCCCCGCGTGGTACATCCCCGCCCGCTGCCCGACTTTCGCCAGGGCCTTGTCGGCCAGCTCGAAGACCTGCTCGCACTGCTTGCGCGTGGCGACGTAGACCAGCCCGCTGCCGCCCCCCGCCGAGAGACGGGGCAGGGCGCGCTCCAGCTTGTCCTCGCGCTCGCTGTCGCTCTTGCAGCGGTGGACCGAGAAGTGAAGGTTGGGCCGGTTGAAGCCGCCGACCAGGACTAATGGGTCGCGCATCCCCAGATTAGCGACGATGGACTGCTGGACGCGCTTGGTCGCGGTCGCCGTCGCGGCCAGCAGGGGCGGGCTGCCCAGCGCCTCGACCACCTCACGCAGCGTCAGATAGTCGGGCCGGAAGTCGTGCCCCCACTCGGAGATGCAGTGCGCCTCGTCCACCACGAACCGGGCGATCTTCACCCCTTTGAGGGCGTCCACAAAGGCGTTCGAGCGGAACCGCTCGGGCGCGATGTAGATCATCCGCAGCGTTCCCGCCCGCAGCCGCCGCAGGATCGCGGACTGCTCCTCGGGCGATTGGAGCGACGTCAATGCCTCGCAGCCGATCTCTTGGAACGCAGGCCGGTGGTTGAGCGCATCCACCTGGTCCCGCATCAAGGCGATCAGCGGCGAGACGACGACGGTGATGCCCTCGGAGACGGCGGCGGGCAATTGGAAGCACAGCGACTTGCCCGCGCCTGTGGGCATGACGACCAGCACGTCGCGGCCTCCCAGCGCGGCCCGCACGGCCTCCTCTTGCAGGGGCCGGAACTCGCCATAGCCGAAGAAGTCTTGCAGGGATCGGGATAAGTCGGGCCTGGCGGCGGTCATGGGAGCGTCCCTCGTGGGTGAAGAGCAATCGAACGGATGCTTTATTATACCCCAGCCGTAGTTTGGTCCAACGCGCAAGAAGCCCCGGCACTCAGGCAAGTGCCGGGGATTTCTGTTACTGATCGCACTGATGAAAGTCTTGGTTTGTATAGCCTATCCGCAAGGTTCACAAGCAGGGCCAAGATGTTTCCAAGGCTCCTCATAACTTTACATATTGGCGTACTCATTGATCTTTTCTTCGAGGCCTCTGACTAGAAGCCATCTCATAAATGCCTGAGCAGTATCATCATGTACGCCAGGTGGACCATGCCCAGGTAGCTGGTCGAGTACAGGTCCCAGCGCACCGTCACGCGGCGGAAGTTCTGCAGCCAGGCGTT
>JAABUP010003826.1_pt1 | contig 26003 bp, 23 predicted proteins | sample 5559201 | NCBI WGS metagenome assembly JAABUP01 (sample SAMN10711887, study PRJNA513373) | rock metagenome | isolation source: Antarctica rocks | place: Antarctica
GTCGGCGGTATTTGTCCAGGTGAACGGGGCCTAGAACAGGCATGACTGAACTCGAAGGCAAAGTGGCCTTCGTCACCGGTGCGAGCAGCGGGATAGGCGCTGCGGTGGCCCATCGATTGACGGGGAAGGTGGCCGCAGGGAGCTCCCGGATGAAGCAGCCTACGCGGCTAGCAAATTCGCCCAGGTCCGGTTCCCTCGACCACGAGCTTCGGGGTAGCCGGGTTCGCTGCTCAACATATGTCCGTGTGGCGTCGCGACGAACGTCGGCATGGATCTGGCCTGCGGGTCCCCGACTTGCCAGAGCTGGCGGACGTGCTCCGCCCCGAGGACGTCGCCGACATCGTCCTTTTCGTCGCTCACCAGCCCCGCTATTAACGAGTCCTTGAGGTCGCCTTGCGCTCCATGCGGAGCGGTCTTGGGGCTTGAACCGCCCTGACTTGAGGCGGTTGCTGCAGACAGTCGACGCGACCTCCGGGGGTTCACCGGGCGGTTGCCGGTCGCCCTGGCGCAGAGGGCTGACACAGAGCGCGGTCGAGGTCGAGGTGCGAATGGACTTGCACCGCATCGCGATTGCCGTCGTTGACGGGGGGGACGCGACTTCCTTCTAGGCTCACTGCGGCCGCTCCCCACGCGACCGCCTCCCGGAGCGCGGTCACACCGTCTCCGCCGGCGGCTAGAAACCCAGCAAGCAGTGCGTCTCCAGCACCGACTGTGCTGCGCGGCGCTGAGATGCGCGCCTCAGCGTGGGCCAGCTCGGTGGCGGAGACGAGCAGCGCGCCGTCCGGCCCTAGGCTGACCAGAACCGAGACAGCGCCGCGGCGCATCAGTTCCTGTGCCGCTAAGACGGCATCACCGATGGTCCTGATCGGTTGCTGAGCGGCTTCGCCGAGCTCCTCCACATTCGGCTTGATCACATTCGGTTTGGTTGCTAGCCCTTTGATCAATGCGGCCCCGCTGCTGTCCAGAGCGAACCGGGTGCCAGCCTCGTGTACGCACTCACCGATGTCCGCGTAGAAGCCGGCGCCGACACCTTGCGGCAGGCTGCCCGACCCCACCACCCAGTCCGCGCCGTCAATCGCCTCGCGCACGGTGGCGACGAGCTGCTCGACCTCGACCAGCGTGAGTGTGGGACCGGAGGCGTTCACCTTCGTCGAGGTGCCGTCGGGCTCGGTCAGGGATATGTTCACCCGAACGGCCCCCTGGATGGACACGGGAAGAAAGCCGACGTTCTCTTCGCGCAGAAGGGATGTTAGCTTGGCTCCTTCGGAGCCGCCGATGGGCAGGACAGCAAGCGAAGGTACACCGTTCGCCACCAGGGCACGGGTGACGTTTACGCCCTTCCCGCTCGGCTCCTGACGCTGCTCGGTGATCCTGTGCACGCGACCTCTTGTCAGGGTTGGGACTTCTAGCGTCCAGTCCACGCTCGGGTTAGGTGTGAGCGTGACAATCATCCATCACTCCGTGGAGAATTCCAGCGGTCTCCGCGTAGTTGCTCGCTCGGCGGACCGCTGCTAATGATCAGAGTTTGACAACCCAAGCTTCCACTGGTGCACGGGAGCAAGTTCCGGGTAACGGGCAGAGTCTCCGGGCATACGCAGAGTGACTCGGGCGACTGGAGAGGCGACGAACCCACGCAGTCTGTTGCGACGATTGGCCCGCTCCAACTCCACGTGCGCTCCGAGCCCACCCACGAGGTAGCGCTTGCCATTCACCAGCCTCGGCTCATCTGCCGTTAGGCGACGCCTTGAGTCACGTCCTCGGACTGTCAATCCTGCCGGCGCCGCCTTTTGCGTCACCCAGCCACCCCACGGCTTGTGACTCGTTGTTGCGGAGGGTTCTTCCGTTGCGTATCGTTGTTCAGAGTCGCTGTTGTGTCAAGGGGGGTCGTCTCCGGGCGCTCTCGCTCAACTCGCGCCTGCCGTCCGCGCCGTCCCACCTGAAGGAGGCCATGTCGATCACCACCACCGGCGAGATCGTCGGCCAGGCTCGCGCCGCTGGCCGAGGTGCCGGTGCGTTCAACGTGGTCACGATGGAGCACGCCGAAGCAATCATCGCGGGCGCGGAGCGCGCGTTGACCCCGGTGATACTGCAGATCAGTGAAAACACTGTCCGGTTTCACGGCGGGCTGGTGGCACCAATTGCTGCTGCTGCGGCGGCCCTTGCCCGCGCCTCTACGGTGCCCGTATCCCTGCATCTCGACCACGTCGAAGACGACCGCCTCCTCCGTCAGTCAGCGGAGACCGGCTTCAGCTCAGCGATGTACGACGCATCAAAGTTGAGCTACCAGGACAACGTGATAGCCACCCGAAGGGCGGTCGAGTGGGCGCACGCACACGACCTGTGGTTGGAAGCCGAGCTCGGCGAGATTGGCGGCAAGGACGGCCCGCACGCGTCCGGTGTGCGCACGCGACCCAACGACGCGGTCGACTTCGTCAGCAACACCGGCGTTGACGCGCTCGCCGTCGCCGTCGGCAGCTCCCACGGAATGACCACCCGAACGGCCGCCCTGGACCATCAGCTGATCGCGGCCCTTGGGACGGCCCTGCCAGTGCCAATCGTGCTCCACGGCTCATCCGGAGTGAGCGACGCAGAGCTCCAACGCGCCGTCGCGCACGGCATCGTCAAGGTCAACGTCGGCACCATTCTCAACATTGCATTTACCACCACGATTCGTGACGCGCTCGCTACCGATCTGTCACTTGTTGACCCCCGCAAGTACCTGACGCCCGCCCGTGACCAGATGAGCGAGGTCGTTCGACGTATCTTGACCGCCCTCAACAACTCGGCCGCTCCTCGGGGCAGCTGACGCCCTCTCGCATGACCTCCCCTGCCTCGTCGGTCGGGGCGGGGGTCGGTCAGGCTCACAAGATGCTCGCGGCGACAGGTGTCCTAAGGCCGAGGTGAAGCGAGCACTTGGGCGTGACCAGGCACAAGCGGCCGGTGCTGCGGCAACGTCCGCGGCGGGAGTGCCCTCTTTGCCACCAGCCGGTTATGGCTCCGTCGGTTGCCGGTACTCGCCTGACAGCGCCATCACCAGCCGGGGGCCAGTTCGACAGTCAGCCAGCTCAGAACCCAGGCGATCTATCGCAGCCGGCCCAAGCCGTCGGCAGCTAGAGCCCGCGCCGTTTCGAGTGTTGGAGTCGGCGGGAGCAGAGGCGCCCCGCAGGGCGCGAGAAGGAGTCCATTAGATGATGCGTCAGTTCTAGCGAGGCGGGTCCGGTGGGTCGAGGGTGTCGATCACGTCCTTTCAGAGGCCGGGCGAGCAAACTTGATGGTCGGTTGCATGAGCCGGTGCTTGACCGGGATCCCAACCAGACGCAATAGTTCGCGGGGTCCGAGACCGGCACAGACGGCGTCCAAGGAAAGGCCCCTATGGCGAACCCGGCTCGGCTCAGAGCAGAGGCCGAGCCTCACGCCGAGCACCTCGTCGGACGTGGCCCTCGCGCAGCTCATTACACTCCGGTCGCGGGTATCGGCATCGACGCTCGCTTATGTTTCAAAAGGCTGGGCGGGACCGGGGTGCCGGCAATTGTCGGCACTTTAAATTGGTCAGCTTGGCGAGACAGCGGCGAAGCCAACGCGCGAACAGCGGGCGGAGCAGCGGGCGGCGTTGGGCGCCGGCATGAGTGACCAAAATGGGCGTGCGCGCAATCGGACTCCGTATTCAGTGCAACGCCAACAGGCCATCCTGGCCACGCTGCGGTCGGCTGGACGGGTGGATGTGGCCGATATGGCGGCACAACTAGAGGTGACCGGTGAGTCCATCCGCAAAGACCTCATCGGCTTGGAACGCCAGGGTCTTCTGCGCCGGGTACATGGCGGCGCTGTCGCGGTTGAGCAACTCTCTTTCGAGCCCGAGGTGTCGATTCGGATTCAGCACGCCGAGGAGAAGCTGCGCATTGCCCACGCGGCTTTAGCCCATTTGCCTCAGTCCGGGTCGATTTTCATTGACGCTGGGTCAACCACCTCCCGGATGGCGGAGATGTTCCCGGCCGACCGCGAACTGACAGTCTTCACCAACACGCTGTCGATTGCCATAGCACTGTTGCCGCGCTCTAACCTCACGGTGTTCACCCTCGGGGGACGAGTCCGCCGACGGACCCTCGCCGAGGTAGACGCGTGGGCCATTCGCAGTCTCTCGGAGTTGAACGTTGACGTCGCGTTCCTTGGAACAAACGGAATCTCGATTGACCGCGGCCTGACTACGCCAGATCCTGCAGAGGCTGCGGTCAAGCAGGCCATGTTGGCGTGCGCTCGGCGTCGCGTGCTTCTCGCCGACCACAGCAAGGTGGGACTGATTAGCACTTGCAAGCACGGCGACCTCAAGGACTTGGACCTACTTATCACCGACGTCGGGGTGTCGGCCGATCAGCTGCTCTCCCTACGCGGCGCAGTCGCCGCGGTTGAGCAAGCCTGATGGGGTCGCCGACGTGCGCCAGCCGGGCGGGGCGAACGCGATAGGTCCTCGCAACAATGACAGCCTCATCACGGCAGGGCGGAGCGACGACCTCGGCCGGGGTTCTCCCGTCGAGGACCTTCCGGGGCCGGTTGTTCGGATGGGTCCTCGATCCCCTTGAGGGCGTAGCGGCGATCAGCAGCCCAAGCGGCACGGGATACTCACGGGTCTCCTGATGGCGTTGACCACAGCTTGGGCGGTCGTCCGCTCGCCGTTGGAGTAGCCGACGGTGCGGTTCGTGCAGCACCTTGGCGCAGAGATGGGGAACTTGCTGTTGGCGGCCGGTGCTGCTCGCCGAGCTGCAGCCGACCCGGCCCTGCCCACGAAGCCAGCCTTGTCCGCTCGACGCGGGCAACCCGCCAAACGCTCCCGCCCGTCTCCCAGAGCCCAGACCACCTGGATGGCTGCCGAGGATTCAGTTGCGCCGCCGCTAGGCCGGGCGAACTGACCGCTCAGAGGTGGAACTCGACGGCCGCCGTTCACCGGAGGGTTGACATCACCCGACAAACCGGCAACGATCCGCAAGCATACGCAATGAGGCGGGCCTCAGTCCCAACCGCTTGACCTGCCCAACAGGTGACGACATCGAGCACTGAACAGCGACGTGCTACACCGATCAGACGTGCCGGACGAAGGAGCCAGAGTGAATTCAGTGAGACGGCTGATGAGGGGTGGGGCGGCCGTGGCCGCGCTCACCCTTGGTCTCGTTGCCTGCGGCAGTAGTGGTTCGAACAGCGCCAAGGGCGGCTCCGCCGGAAGTGGGAGCGGCTCTGGTGGTGGGACCATCGGGTTCGCCGACCAGTTCATCGCCGGCAACTCTTGGCTTGCCACCTTGGCTAAGGGCGCCGAGGCCTATGGCGCGTCTCATGGCTACCGGGTCGTGTCAGCTGACGCTCAAGGCGACCCCACCAAGCAGGCTCAGCAGATCCAGACCTTCATCAACGAGGGCGTTAAAGCCATTGTCATCGAGCCAGTGAACGCTGAGAGTCCTGGTCCAGCAATTGCAGCCGCGAAGCGGGCCGGCATCCCCGTCGTCATCGTCAACGACCTCGTCGCGCCCCACCTGCAGGCTCAGGCCTTCTGCAACGTGACCGACGATGGAACTGCCGTCGGCCGCCTCGTGGGGCAGCAGGTCGGTGCGGCCGTCGTGGGCCGATACAAGAGCAACGAGACCGTAAAGCTTTTCGTCATGGCACTGTTTCCGGACTCTCCGGCCACCCAAGTGCGCGAGACCGGGTTCCTAGAGGGCTTCAACTCCTACCTGAGCTCCCACTCCGGCCCGAAGGTGGTGCGTGTCCCGGATCAATACGGCCACGCGCTGCCTGACGCGACGTTGACCGCCATGCGCGGTGTCATCTCTGGCAACCCTGACCTGAAGGTGATTTTCAACGAGACCGACGTTGTCTTTCCTGCTGTGCAGGAAGCTCTCTCAGGCGCTGGTCTGATGAATCCCAATGGGGAGTCTTCGATCATCATCGGGGGGTTTGATGGCGGTACTCCTCAGATTCAGGCTATGGCGAGCGATCCTAAGTACGCCATGGTGGCAACAGGCCTTGACGAGCCGGGGACGCAGGCGGCCGATGCGGTCCAGGAGGCAATCGCAGCCGCAGAGCACAAGTCACCCATCTCCTGCGCGGGCTCGCCGGCAATGCGGGTCCTTCAGCCGAGGGTGGCGACTCGGGCGAACGCCCGCCAGCTCACCAACCCGAACCTGGCCTTCGCAGGGTCGACCACCGGAGGCTAGTGAACGGGGATGTCGATCGTGCAAGCTGGTTCACCTGTGCTCGAGGTTCGCAGCCTCACGAAGGGATACCCGGGTACCACAGCCCTGGATGACGTCAGCTTGTCTTTCCCCGCTGGGGTCGTCACCGGGATTCTTGGCCAGAACGGGGCAGGAAAGTCCACGCTGGTCCGCATCCTGTCCGGCGCGGAGCAGCCCACCAAGGGCTCCATTAGCCTGCAGGGCAGCCGGGTTCGTTTCGCGACGCCGGCCCAGGCCCAGAGGGCCGGCGTCGCCTCGGTGTATCAGGAGCTGCGGCTCATCCCAGTTCTGTCTGTCGCGGAGAACATCTGCCTAAGCAGTTTTCCAAAGGCGAACCCGGCGACCGTCTCCTGGGCCAAGATGAGGTCATTGGCGCGAGACAATCTGTCTCGCCTCGGCTTCGACATCGACCCACGCCTTCCCGTAGAGGGCCTCACGGTGGGTGAGAAGCAGGCTGTGGAAATCGCAAAGGCCCTCCGTCAGGAGGCCAAGGTCCTAATTCTGGACGAGCCCACTGCGACCTTGTCCCAGCCAGAGACCGCGCGTCTTCTCGACGTCGTGCGCGGCCTGCGCGCGGACGGGTTGGCGATCCTATACATCTCACACCGGATGGATGAGGTCGAGGAGATCTGCGACGTGCTCGCCATCATGCGAAACGGTCGTCTGGTCGATTCCCAGCCGGTCGACCAGATCACTCGCGAGGAGGTCATTCAGCGCATGCTCGGGCGGGCCTTACAGGTACCCGTCGACGTTGACAGCGCGGCACCGGTCCTCCTAGCCCTCGGGGAGCGGATGGGGGGATGCGCCCAAGCGGAGATGGCGCTGGAGGTGAAAGGTCTTTCGGACGGCTCTGTGCTCGAGGGGGTCGACCTCGAGCTACGACGAGGCGAAGTGCTGGGCGTAACCGGTCTAACTGGCAGTGGGCAGGCAGAGTTGGCCGCCTGTCTGTTCGGTGCTCGCCGGACGCACCACGGGGCAGTCCACGTCAATGGTGTCGAAGTGCGACTCAACAGCCCTGCTGCTGCCATCAAGGCAGGCGTGGGGCTTGTTCCCGAAGATCGCAAGACCCAGGGCTTGGTCCTCCAGATGCCGGTTCAGAGCAACATCACCATGTCATCCCTCAAGAGCGTGCAGCGCCTGGGCTTCATCAGTCGCAAGAAGGAGCGCGACTGCGCTGAAGACGTGAAGCGCCGGCTAGGGATCCGCGTCACGGACCTTGGCAACGCGGTGCAAACCCTGAGCGGAGGCAACCAACAGAAGGTGGTCTTCGGCAAGTGGTTGATCAGCGACGTGTCTGTGTTGGTGCTAGACGAGCCCACCCGCGGCGTGGACGTCGGCGCCAAGGTCGAGATCTATCGGCTCATCAATGAGTTCCTGCGCTCGGGCGGCAGCTGCCTCCTGATCACGTCTGACATCGAAGAGGCGCTTCTGTGCGACCGGGTGGCTGTGCTGCGGCGCGGCTCGATCGTGGGAACTGTGCTTCGCCGACAGATAGATGCCGACGGGGAGAGGCCGGTGTTGGCGCTGTGCGGTTAGAACCGCGCCGTCCGAACGCGCCTAGCCCCGCACATCAGAGGTCACTAGCTGGCACGGCAAGTAAAGAGGAGGCACGCATGCGACTTCGCTCGGGCGAAGGGGACGGCGAAAGCACCGGACACACCAGTGTGGCAGACAGTTTGCCACCAAGCGCGACTGCTCCGGGGGGCACGCCCACGGCTGGCGGTCGGGTTTCGGCCGGCCGCCCCCGGCTGGAGGCGTCCGTGCGGGTTCTGCTGCGCAAGGGTTACCTGCTTCTCGTGCTGGTGGGAATCTCGGTGGTAGGCGTCGCTGCCTCGCCCTTCTTCCTGACTAGCCGAAACATCAACTCAACGCTAATCACGACGTCTAGCGTCGTGGTGCTGGCGATCGGCCAGTTCACAGTTATCGTGACCGGCGGTATTGACCTGTCTGTCGGCTCCACCGCCGCGCTGGCCTCCGTCGCGGGGGCGCAGTTAATGCAGCATCATGGTTCCCCTGTGGTGGCCGTTGCCGCTTGCCTCGCTCTCGGGGCAGCCGTGGGGCTGTTCAACGGGGTGGTCATCGTCTTCGGCAGGATCACACCGTTTATTGCCACTCTGGGAATGCTCAACGTGGCGAGCGGGCTGGCCTACCTACTTCAGACCGGCAACCTGGTTCTTATCACCGACTCCAAGTACATCTCGTTCTTCACCAGCAGCGCCACTGGCCTGGCGGCCCCAATTTTGATCGCCTTGATTGTGCTTATCGTGTCGGCGCTGGTGATGGGCTCAATGCCCTTCGGCCGTCGCCTGTATGCGCTGGGAGGGAATCCTGAGGCGGCCCGGCTGTCGGGGCTACCGGTGAGGGCCGACTTGGTGTCTGCCTACGCGATCTCCGGTTTGCTCGCCGCTCTAGCAGGGGTGATGATCAGTGCTCAGCTGGCTGAAGGCAGCGCTATCATCGGCAGCAATTACGAGCTGGCTGCCATCGCCGCGGCCGTGGTGGGCGGAGCCTCGTTATTCGGCGGTCGGGGCGACCCGGTCGGCGCCGCTCTGGGGGCCCTAGCCATCGGCGGCATCACTGACATCATGCAGCTACGCGGCGTCGCCGCCCAATCCCAGCTGCTGATACAGGGTCTAGTCATCTTGGCGGCGGTATTTTTCGTGACCGGACGCGGCGGTCCCCTCCTCCAGTCGGGCGTACGCAATGTCTCAAGGCTGCTCGGGCCAACGAGATCGTCTCAGCCGGGCCGGAACTTCCGCCGGGAGTAGCCCAGCGCCGTGATCTCGCCGCAACCCAGGATCTGAGCCTGCAATCGGACGGCTGGACCTCGCCCTCGTCATCTGGGCCAAAGCGGCCTACAGATCCTCGTCGACGCGCCCCCGTCCAAGAGCCTGCTGCGGATGACTTCGCTTCCGATTGGCCGGAATCAGATCTCAACGCGTTACGCCCGGTCGGAGCAGATCCGCATCCGACTATTGCGAACCGATACCAACCACCTTAAGCGCGCTGTAGTCGCCGTTAAGAACCAAGGGCGCGCAAGCGGCGTGCTCACCCCGAACCCAAAGGGCTTTGCTCATGCACCGCTTCCGGTTGATCGGATCTTGACCCGAAGGCTCTTTCGCTGGCCAGGCCGGCGTCCCTGGCCTCTTCAGCTGCTGACTGACTGGTGCCACGGCTCCTCATCCGTCGTGATCACGCGGCCGGCGGTAGCCGACTCCACGACCGCGAGGCTGATCAAGTGGTCCTGGCAGCCTTGCGCCAGTGGGTACGGTGGCGGACCTTCGTCGGCACACCAGACCGCCATGGCGGTGAGAAGGGTCGTAAGAGCAATCTCCTCGTCAGCCAGGCGAGCACCGAGGAAGGCGTTCTGGTACACAACCTGCCCTTCGAAGGTTAGCCGGTCGGTGTCGTAACCGTCGAGATCGAGGTCGTACCCGAGCTGGTGGCGAACCAGCGGCGAGCGGACGAGGTTGCGCGGACCGACCAACCGCACGACGTGATCGCCGTCGATCTCACCGGCACTGCCACGGATGACGATGCGTCGTGACCGGAGCTGGTTGTGCCACTGGTTGTCGGTGAAGTCGTAGAGACCCATCCGCTCGCCGCCGAAGTCGATGGTCGCAAGCGTCGTTGTTGCCTTCTTGGGGGTCGTGTCATCTGTCCACCCCTCGCGTGAGAGAGGATCAAGCAGGGGCGCGACGAATCGGGAGGCCGAAACCGCGCAGGGGGCAAACGAGACGTCGAGAATCGACCGGATGATCGCCATTGCGTGATAGTCGTGTGTCGAGGAGACTTGGACGGAGGTGGGCTCGCCCACCAGGCCACGACGCACGAGTTCCCGTCGCGCGGCGTGGCCGGGGTATCTCGGATACTGCTCTGCCACCTGCACCAGTCTGTCGCCACCGATCCGATCCCACAAACCTCGCAGCTGATCCAGATCGGCGGCTGGCGGAGTCTCGCTGAGGACAGGTACCCCCCGGTCGACCAGCGTCGCGACGACGTCCGGGTTGGCCGACCTGGGAACCCCGCTGAGGACGAATGTCGGATGCTCATGTCCGACGAGCGCGGAGACAGTGAGGTAAACCGGGACCTGCCAGCGCTTCGCTACCGCTTCCGCAAGCTCCGGACGACGGACGACGACTCCTGCGACGCGCAACTGCTCGGGCAGCCGCGCTGCCAGCTGAAGGAAGTACTGGGCCCGCCAGCCGCCCCCGACGAGGCCGAATGCGGCGGGAGAGGTCACTTCTGCCGTCCTTCGACCGCAGGATGAGCCGGCCATGCGGAGGCCGCCAACTCTGCGTCGACGGTTCGGTCGCGTCGCCGCGGCCACCTCTCGGCCCCCGTGTCGGGCACCTGCTTCCCGCCGGCGACCACTTTCAGCTGGTGCAGCTTCCGGAAAGAAGGTCCGTCAACCTCACCCTCGTCAGGGGAAGTCGCCGGCGTGGCCCCAGACGGTTTCGACTCTTTCACTCCGGGCACCGGTAGATCTCGCCGCGATCTATTACCGGATTAAGGATTCCATCCTCGAGGTAGTACTCGGTCTCTTCAGGATAGATGGGCTCCCGCCTCGGCGCCGGTGCGGGATATCCGAGTAGCGCGCGGACCTGTGGGTTCATGAAGTAGGCGCCAGAGACGGCTAACGCGAAGTCTTCGAACGTTCGGCGATCGGTCCTGCGCCGGAGCGGCAGTTCGGCGCCGGGTGGCTCGGCGCCCGATATCACGGCGATGACCGCGTCGGCGAGGTCCGGCCGGGACGCCAGCGTGCGGTCGATCCACGCTTCGTGCACCCCGGCCGCGCTCGCCGCCGGCAGGCCCGAGCCGCCAGGAATCAGCTCGTCCGCCAGAGCGGCAAGACGGGCGCGCTGGACGGTTGTCAAGGCGCCTGCCCCCGGGGTCGTCATACCGCCACCTCTTGGTTGCGCGCTTGCGCGATGAGGTGCGTAGCGGTCCGTCTTGCCAGAGCAGAGATCGTCGCGCCGACGTTGACACCCGTGGATGTGGGAAAGACGCTGCCGTCGATCACATATAGGTTCGGCACGTCATGGATCCGTCCGTAGCGGTCAGTCACTGACGACATCGGGTCGTTCCCCATCCTGGCCGTACCGGTTACGTGCCCGGACGTGAAGTTGCGACCGGCGATCCACCACTCCGTCGCTCCGGCAGCCTGGTGCGCGTCCAAGGTGCGTGCCAGGTTGAAGTCGACTATGCGACGCGTGTTGTCCGCCAACCTGTAGCGAACCTTGGGTGCCGGCAGGCCATCGGAGTCCTTCAGCTCATGGTCGAGGGCGACGTAGTTCGTCTCCTCGGGAAGATCCTCGGGCACCGCGTGCCACTGCAGCGTGTGTCCAATCGTCTGACGCAGCCGCTCAGCCGCGTGCTTGCCCCAGAACTCCTCATGAAGATCTTCGCGGCCCCGCCACAACCCGACCGCCTCGAGGGGGCCTGCCGTCGGGAAGAGCGACCACTTTGCGCCCCGCACGAAGCCCCGGGATACGTCGGTCTCGTAGAACTGCATGGAGTTGATGTGCTCACCCGCCGGTCCGAGCCAGTCCTCGAGATCGTCGTCATAGAGACCGACGGAGATCGCGTAGGGATGCAGCATCAGCCGCTTGCCGACGAGCCCCGAGGCGTTTCCGAGACCATCCGGGCAGAGGTTCGTTGCGGACATGAGCAGCAGTCGCGGGGTCCCGATGGCTCCCGCGGCAAGGAGCACGAGAGACGCCGGCTGGAAATGCTCCTGTCCCTCGCGCATGTATACGGCTCCGGTGGCGACGCCCTTCTTGTTCAGAGTGATGCTGGCGACGCGTGCCCGAGTTATGACCTCGGCGCCGCCGTTGAGTGCCGCTGGAAAGTGTACGACGTCCGTGGACGCTTTAGCTCCCTGCGGGCACCCCATGCGGCAGGTTCCGTACCGAACGCACTGTTCCTGCAGGCCGTACTTCTGAACGGGAATGGCATTGCTGCCGGGCCACCAATGCCAGCCCAGCTCGTTCATCGCCTCCGCCATCTTCCTCCCCGTTCGATGCAGAGGCGCCGCGGGAAGAGGAGGAGGCGGACTGAGAGGATACGCGGGATTGCCACCGAGACCCGATACTCCCATTTCGATCTCCAAGGCCTCGTAGTATGGCGCGAGGTCCTCGTAGCCGATAGGCCAGTCGTCGGCGACGCCGTCCAGTGTTCGGACCCGAAAATCGGAAGGGAGCGCGCGAGCCCAAATAGCGCCGTAGAGGACGCTTGAGCCACCGACCCCGTTGTACATGAACACCGGTAAGTCCGACTCGGAATCCTCGATCGGATAATCCTCGCGTCGACGGCGCACGTTCGGATCAGGATGCCACTGCTTGGCGCCCAGCAACTCGTAGTCCGGCTTGTTGCCGGGTAGCTCACCCGGGTCGACCCAAGTCCCTTGTTCAAGGCAGACGACTTTGAAGCCCGCCTCGGTGAGATGTTTGGCGGCGACTCCGCCCGCCAACCCGGCCCCGATGATCAGCACATCTGGCACTTCGCTTCGACTGCTCACGGTACTCCTCGAGAATGCTGCTTGCCCGGCAATGCAGGGCGTCCTGGCCATCGCCACAATCGGTCTGCCACTGAACCAACGACCTCGAGAATTCGACGACCCCGTCGATTCTCTGCCCGGTGGGTTTCGGCGGGGCTACGCACGCTGCAGCTGCCAAGCGGACGGACGGTGAAAGTCCCCTCGCAGCTTCTAGGCGCGCCCGGCGCTCAAGACTCTGTAGGCCACACCAGCCGCCTCCAAGTCCCCCGCGAGGGGTGGGCACGCGGCCACTCCCGCGACCGTGCGAGCCGAAGCGAAACTCGGTGGTCTGGGGCCGTCGAGGGGGCAACCCGGGCCAGAAGCCTCAGCGCCGCCGATGGCACGACGACTAGACCGGTCAACCGCGCACCGCCGCCTCCGTCGGCGTGCCCGCCAGGCTGTCGGACCCGTTGCCGCTGTCGTTTCCATCACCGGTGCTTGGCAGCGTCAGCACCCCCCGCCGGACCAGTTCAGCAATGGTCTTCTGGCGAGTCTTTGCTTCCCGAGCGAGCCAGCCCTCTGTCGGAGGAGCCTGCAGGTACTGGTTCTTTGGGTAAATCGGCTGCTGGTAGATCGCAGCGTACTGCTCTGTCCGTAGGTCCTTGAACCAGTTCGTCACTCCATTCAGCAAGCGCGTCTTGCGAAGCGACTCGATGTCCACCAGCGCGCTGACGAAAGAGTCACCCGAGGAAACCCCCTCCTGCTTGACCAGCACTCGCCCCTGCTGATCGACGATCATGGACTGGCCACCGAAAAGGTCGTAGGTGTGACCGGTGTCGTCAACCTGAGGCCCCAGATTCGGAGCCACGACGATCACTTGGTTGAACATCGCGTGAGCCCGGTTCTGCAGCTCCCACATGCCGTTGCCAACCTGCGGCTCGATCAGGGTGGCGCGAATGATGATCTCCGCCCCATTCATGGCGAGTCCGCGTGCGATCTCCGGATAGGCGCCCTCGTGGCAGATGATGTAGCCGATGTTGCCGATCTCGGTCTTCGCCACCGGATAGATGGCGTCGAGGACGTTGCCGTTGCCCTTCTTCTGGATCCACTCGTCCCAGAGATCATGCGGATTGGTAGTGCCGAGCGCTCCGCCTTCGTAGGAGTCGCTCGTCGCCTTGTGACGCTTGTAGATCACCTCTCCCTGAGGGCTGATCAGAAAGGCGATGTTGAATAGGTGATCGGGGAAGTCCGGGTCACGAGCCAGGTAGAGCTCCGCAGCGATGTAGGTGTTCAGCTGCCGGGCCTTTTGACCCAGGATCTCCGTCTCCGGTCCTGGAATGTCCATCGCGAAGCGATCGTGCGCGGCCCTGTTCCCAGCTTGAAAGTCCAGCATCATGCCCTGAATGGCCATCTCGGGCAGGACGACCAGCCGGACCGGGGCGCCCTCGGTCGCCGCGACCATGCACGCTTTGTCCATGAAGTCGCAGATCCGCTTTGTGTTTTCGACAGCGTCTTCGCGCTTCTTGATCGTGACCGTGCGCGCGGAGAGCGCCACGATCGCGTAGGGGTCCACCACGTCTGTGCTCCTTTGAAAGCGGGTTTCGCTGTCGGTCCGCGACCGACGCGTCTTACTTCAGCGTCTTCTCCTTCGGTCTACCGACTTCTTCCCAAGACCACCGCTGGTGAATTCATGGGCATGGACGCCAGGTCAACCTGTCCCGCCTCGGGCCGGCAGGCGACGGACGCCTGCTGCTGTCGAACGTCGTGGGGGCCACTTCTGCTTGACGTTGGCGGTGCTCGATCGGCGGATCATCGGGTGCTTTTGCTCAGTCGAGGCACGAAAACTCCTCCGATCCGGAGAACACCCCAGCAGCCAGCCCAGCAAACAGCGCAGCGCCGCGCGCGCCGGCTTCGCCTACCGGCCGGGCGACCAGCGACCCGAAGACCTGGCGTTTCAATTGGAGCAGGGCGTCACTGCGGGACCATCCGCCGGTGACGACGAGAGAGTTATGCTCTCCGACAACCCTCGACATGGCGGCGTGGATCTCCCATGCTTGCCTCGTCACTGCTTCCAATGCGACCCGCCACAAGTGACCTGGACGTGTGCCGCTCGTGACACCGCTGATGGTCAATGAGTTCCCGTCGAGCCCGTTGACGGCCAACGCGCCTGCGTCGGCGACCAGAGCACTGCGGTCCAACTCAGCGATGTCATGCTGGGACAGGCCGAGCAGTTCCAGAATGCGCTGCAGCACTAGACCACCTTGTGTGGCTCCAAGCAGGCACCAACGGCCGGACATAGCATGCCAGCCTGTCGTGATCCCGTCCTCGGCCAGGGCGGCGACGGAATCAGCTTGGAGCCCGGCCGGAATCGTGCGCACAAATGCCTCGGCGGTGCCGCAGGAATCGAGCACGTCTCCGGGGCCGAACGCGCCGGCACCGACCGCCGCCGCCTGATGGTCGTGCCCAGCGACTGTCAGCACAGCGCCGGCGAGCCGCGCGATCCCAACATCAGAGCTGACCCTGCCCAGCGGGGTGCCAGCCTCGACGATGTCCGGCATCAACGAGGCACGCGCGCCCGACCATTCCAACGCCTCGGGCCACCACCGCCGGGAGCCTAGCTCCAACCAACCGGTTCGTGAGGCCAAGGACTGCTCAGCGCACTCTTGTCCCCCCAGAGCCCGAACTACCCACTCCGCAATGTTGAGCCTGCGGACCGCCTCCCCGGCCCGGGCATCGTGGCCAACCAGCCACCGATGTTTCGTCAGCGACCACTGACTCCTCAGTGGAAGCCCGGTCCGGCGAGCGAATTCGTCTGGACCGAAGGCGGCGGCTAGAGCGGACACCTCGCCCACATCGCGACCATCGTGCCACGCGATCACCGGTGAGAGCGGCTGGCCGCGCGTGCCGAGCAGAACGCCGGACTCAGCCATGCTGGTGATCCCAAGTGCGACCACCGGTCCCTCTGGGGCTCCAGCCAATGCTTCCGCCAAGGCCCCTACGGCTGACGCCGTCAGGGTGACTGCGTCCATCTCCGTTCCCTGCCCCGTTACTACCCAGGGGGTGTTCGCGCTGCCCCGCGCGACGGGTCGCCCTTTGCCGTCAAAGACCACCGCCTTGATGGCGGTCGTCCCGACGTCGAGGCCGACGAGCAGTGGCGTCATTCGCGTCCTTCACCGGTCGCGAGATAAGTTGCTGTTAGATGGACATCGTTGCGGTTCATCGCGGTACTGTCAAGCGGTAAGCCCCGGCGCGAACCTCGATGCAGGCGTCCACCTCGGGCCAGCGGACCGGCAGCCGCCGCAGCGGCTGTCGTTCCACCCAGGCGTCGCGGACCGGCCCGCCGCGCGACGTAGCACCCGGGTGTCGGCGACGTCGAGCACCCAGCGGTCGGCCTGCACCTGCAGTCCGCTCGATGAACCCCTTGCCGTGCGCAAACGCCGGCCGCAGCGGCACCCGCTTGAGCCCGAGCTGGCCGTAGGCGGCGGCACCTCGTCGACCAGCGTCACCAGCCCGCCGAGGCGGTGCAGCCCGCGGAACAGCGCCGGCAGAAACGCCGGTCGTCCGGTGGAGCGTGAACACCACCCGAGACGCCGCCGAGAACGGCAGCCCGGTCACCAGCCCGAGGGCCTCTCGCGTCTGGTCCTGAGCGACTAGGACCTGTACCTCCGTGTGCCACCAGTCGGTCTGCGCCAGTCGCGGCGCAGGATTAACCGAAACAAGATCGACCAGTGCTGCGGGAGCAGGGGTTCGCCTGATCTGTGACGGTCGTGAAGAACGATCTGCGGCGGGTCCGGCCGGCGTTCATCCCGGCCCGGTCGTACCGGTTAGCTCTCGCTGCCACACTTTGCAGGGCTTCGGGGCTATTCCATCAATCGCCGCGGTCGGAGGAGCAGTCCCGATACGAATGTGAGGACCAGTGCGACTGTGACCCACAGCGCGCAGCTGGCCCGGCTGTCGGAGTAAACCGAAAGCAGCCCAAACAGAGCGCCTGCCGCAAGCAGGGTCATGCTCACGGCGGACCGCCGGACGGCCGTCGAGGTCAAATGCGTCTCGGTCGTCATCGTGATTGCTCCCTCGGCTGCCCGAACTGGTTTCCGGGAGGGTAGTCGAATCCTCGCCGGCAATGTGGCTTCGAGCAGTACAGTGGATAGCCATAACCTATGACTTAGTGCTAGGTTTCGGTCATGCAGCCTTCACTGCAGGGAGGAGGCATCTCCCAGCGAACCTTGCCGCTGCTGCAGACGCTGCACCGGCGCTTCCCGGCGGCCTTCACCGTGGCCGAAGCCGCCGAAGCCACCGGCGTCGACGCGGCCCGGGCACACCAGCTGCTCGCGTACTTGGCGCAGCGAGGATGGCTCGAGCGAGTCCGCAGAGGCCTCTACGTCACGGTCCCCCTCGAGGCCCACGTACAGGGCCAGTGGCGCGAGGACGCCTGGGTCATCGCGGCCAAGACCTTCGACCCGTGCTACATCGGCGGCTGGAGCGCGTGCGAGCATTGGGGACTGACGGAGCAGCTGTTCCGTGAGGTTGTCGTCTTGACCGGCCGCCGTGTCCGGGATCGCCACCCGACCATCCAGGACTTCACCTACCGGGTCCGCTCGCTACCGCCTGACCAGATCTTCGGGACCAGGCCGGTGTGGCGCGGCCAGACGCGTGTCCAGGTCTCTGACCCCTCCCGGACGATCGTGGACATCCTCGACGTCCCTGCCCTTGGTGGCGGCATCTCGCACGCGGCCTCCGTGCTCGGCCGGTACTTGGCCGAACAGCCGCGCGACGACCAGACCTTGCTCGACTACGCCAGACGGGGGGGCAACCGGACGGCCTTCAAGCGACTCGGCTACCTCACCGAGATCGTCGCCCCCGAGCAGCAGTCGCTGATCGCAGCCTGTCGGGACAACATCAGCAGCGGCGTCACGCTGCTCGACCCCGCCGGCGCACGTGGGGGCAGCGTCGACCGGGGGTGGGGACTGCGGATCAACAGCCCCGTGAAGGTGGAGCCGTGATCCGCCACGCGGAGATCGTCGCCCGCGTCGCCGAGTGGCAGCTGTCCCACTTCGTCATCGAGAAGGACTACGTCCTGGGCTGGCTGCTGTGGGGTATCGGCTCCGACCCCCGGCTGCAGGACTGGGTCTTCAAGGGCGGCACCTGCCTAAAGAAGTGCTACTTCGAGACCTACCGCTTCTCTGAGGACCTCGACTTCACCGTGCTGCGTGGCGGTCCGGTCACTCCCCAGCATCTCCACGCGCTGCTTCCCGACGTCCTTCGCCGGGTCGGCGAACAGTCCGGCATCGACTTCTCGGTACGAGAACCACAGCTGCGGGCCCGCCCCGGCGGCCTGTCCACGGAAGGTTCGGTCTACTACCGCGGGCCGCTCGGTGCGCCGCAGGCGGCCCGAGTAAAACTCGACCTCACCATCAACGAGCAGGTCGTGCGGCCCCCCGTCCTGCGCACCGTCACCCACCCGTACAGCGACGAACTCCCGCACCCCGCCACCGTCAGGTGCTACTCCTTCGACGAGCTGTTCGCCGAGAAGATCCGCGCGATGGCACAGCGCGCCCGTCCGCGAGACCTCTACGACATCATCAACCTCTACCGGCACCGCGACCTGCACCCCCGCCCGCAACTCATCCGCGGCGCACTCGAGCTGAAATGCGCGGCCAAGGGCGTCCCCTACCCCACGGTCGCCTCCCTGGACGCCGCCGGACAATCAACCGCGCTGTTCGCCGACTGGGAGGACATGCTCGCCCACCAGCTTCCCGCGCTGCCGCCGGTGGACAGCTTCTGGTCCGAACTACCTGGCCTGTTCGACTGGCTCGATGGACACGAAAGCGCGCAGCTCGCCCCCGCACCCGTCGGCGGCGACATCGAAAGCACATGGTCTCCCCCGCCGACAATCACCACCTGGGGCAGCCGGATCTCGCTGGAGTCGATCCGGTTCGCCGCCGCGAATCGGCTTCACGTCAACCTCGGCTACCAGGGCACAGTCCGGCCGATCGAGCCGTACTCGCTGCGCCGGACCCGTGACGGCCATCTACTCCTCGCCGCTGTCAAGGCCGCGACCGGCGAGGTGCGGACCTACCGGATCGACCGCATTCAGTCGGTCCAGATCACGACGAGACCGTTCCGACCACGCTTCGCCATCGAGTTCGCCTCGACGGGTGCGATGCCCGCTCCCCCACCCACGCGCACCTCGGGCGGCTTCGCAGCTGCCGGCTCCCGATCCCGAGCCGCAGCGCGTTACACGGTCGAGTGTCCGCTCTGCCACAAGCGGTTCCCCCGCCAGCGGCCAGACGCCGCGCTTAACCCCCACAAAGGGCAGGGAGGCTACCCGTGTCCTGGCCGGGCCGGGCGCCTGGTGTAGGCGCACCATCACCTGGGATTCCGTGCATTATCCCGTGTGATGTCCCCCGCGGGAACCGGGCTTGAGATCGAGCGGTCGCGCCTGCGCATCCTCGCAGCGGGCACTGCCGCGCGAAGCTCAGGGGCTGGCTCTTGCCTGGGCCCACTGGCTCAGCCGGGGAAGGTCGGTGAGCACGATCGAGTGGCGTTCCTGGCGAAGCCAGCCGCGGGAGGCGAAGTCGGACAGTGCTCTGTTGACCCGCTCGCGGGACGCTCCGACGAGCTGGGCGAGCTGGACCTGGGTCAGCCCGTGCGCCACCTGCACAGTGCTTCCGTCCGGTTCACCGAACCGGGCGGCGAAGTCGAGCAGCGCGTTGGCTACCCGGCCTTGCACGTCAAGGACAGCGAGGTCGAAGACGGCGGCGTCGGTGCGGCGCAGCCGGCGGGCCAGCACGTGCAGCAACCTGGCCGCGGCGTGCGGCCGCGTCGTCGCCCACTCGAGCAGGTCCTGCCCGCATAGCACCGCCACCCGAGCCGCGGTCAGTGCGCGCACCGTGCTGGTGTCCCGGCCGGGGTCGAACACGCCCAGCTCCCCGACCGAGTCCCCCGGACCTAGCACTGCGCTGACCGCCCGCCCGCCGTGGTGCCGGCGGGTCAGCGCGAACCGGCCAGCCAGGACGACGAACATCTGCGGACCGCCGGACTCGCCCTGGGTGATCAGCTCCCCGTCCACGTCGATTGTTGCGAACCGGAAGGCCGGCAGCAGCGCCGCCACGTCCGGGGGGTCAAGACCGTCCAGCAACGGAGCCGAACACAGCACGTCCAGATCCTCGTCGCGGCCGGACCACCCGGCCGGCCAGCTGCCGTGGGCAGGACCGTCCAGGCCGGACCTGGTCCCCCAACCGTCCACGAGGTGGATCATCCCATCCCCGGGCTGCTTGGAAGAACCCGCAACGGTAGCTGGCGGCCGGTTACGGCGGTTAGCGTCCACGGAATGGGTCTGGTTGTGGGGGTGTACCTCGCCGGCGCCGCCGGCCTGGTGATGCAGCCGGTCCAGGCCGCGGTGGCGGTAGCCGGCCAGGGGCTGCTGGGCGACCGCTACCAGGCCGGCACCGGCCAGTGGTGCTATGACCGGCGGTTGTACGACGACGTCACCCTCATCGCCGTCGAGGCGCTGGACGCTGCCGGCGCCGAGCACGGGGTGCGCCTTCAGGCGGGCGCGTCACGGCGCAACGTGGAGACGCGCGGGGTCGACTTGCAGGCCCTGGTCGGCCGGCAGTTTCAGATCGGTGAGGTGGTGCTGTACGGCAATCGTGCGTGCGAGCCGTGCCGCTACCTGGACCGGGTGACCGGCCAGCCGGCCAAGGCCGCGCTGGCAGGACGGGGCGGGTTGCGAGCCACCGTGATCACCGGCGGCGCGCTGCGCGTCGGCGACCGTGTCCTTGGCCAGCCGGCCACCCCCGGCTCCGGCGGCCAGCACGCTCCTGTTAGCGGCGGCTGAGCCAAGACGCGAAGGCGTCAGCGGTGCCCGGTGAGTCGCCAGGTGGTGGGCAGCAGCCCGGCGGCCAGCGCGACTTTGACCGCGTCACCGGCCAGGAACGGGGTCACCCCCAGCGCGAGCCCGCGGGCGAGCCCGACGTGCAGCGTCGCCATCAGCCAGGGCAACCCGAACGCGTAGATCACCAGCGAGCCCAGGGCCATGGTGGCGGTGGTGCGCAGCACGGTGCGGTCACCGCCGCGGGCGGCGAGCGCGCCGACCAGGGCTGCGGCGAAGGGGTAGGCCAGCAGGTAGCCGAACGACGCGGCGTGCACGACCGCGGTGCCGCCGTGGTGCTGGGCGAACCACGGCAAGCCGGCGATCCCGGCCAGCACGTACAGAGTCATCCCCAGCGCGCCGCGGCGCAGCCCCAGGGTGGCGCCGGCGAGCAGTACCGCGAACGGTTGCATCGTCAGCGGCACCGGGGTGAACGGCAGCGACACCGCGAGCTGGGCGCTGAGTCCGACGAACGCGGCGGCGCCGACAACCAGGGCGGCGTCGCGAACCCCGGCCCCGGGCAGCAGATCCGCCAGCACCAGCCGGCGCCGGACCAGCAGGGCGGGTGAGGCAAGGGACACGGTTCCTCCTCTCGCGGGCCAACGCCCGACGCTCCAGTGCTTGGCCAGGACACTAGCGACAGGCCCGCAATGGCCGCCCCTGCATGCTGGTCCTGCCGGGCTTGGGTAGCTGTCCGCTGCTCGTCTCGAGCTCGAGCAGGAACGCTGCGGTTCACTCGATGTGGGCCTCGAGCAGGGCGACGGCTTGCTCCGCCTGGCGGGCGAGGGCAGCATCTAGCAGCGCCTTGTGCTCGGCGGGGACGTCGCGTCCGGATCCGTCGCTGCCGGACCACGCGCGATGCAGCTGTGCTGCATCGGACAGGCGCTGGCAGATCTCGAGCAGGACGTGGTTGTCGGCCGCTTCGATAAGCGTGTCGTGGAAGGCGCGGTGCGCGGCGGTCCAGTCGCTGGTGCGGGTAGCCGGGTCGTCGGGCCGGTGCACCGGCTGGCTTGCCATGCGGTGATGGGCCGCGAGGATCTCTGACTCCCAGTCCGCTTCGCCTTGTTCGACCGCGAGCCGCAGGGCGGCTCCCTCGTTGATCTTGCGTGCCGCCGTCAGGTCAGTGCGGGCTTCGGGTGACAGGGTCGTCACGTAGAAACCGCGGTTGCGTTCGACGCGGACGAGGTTCTGCGCCGCCAGCAGGGCGAGTGCCTCGCGTATGACGTTGACGCCGACGCCCAAACGCTTGGCGAGCTCGGCGGATTTGAGTCGCTCGCCGGGGGTGAGCCGGCGATCGAGAATGTCGATGCGCAACTGGGCGTAAACCCTGGCGGCGACGCTCTCGCCGGTTCCGGGGCGGCCCGCCATCAGCAGATGATGACAGTCTCGGCGCAAGACGGCTTGCGACAACTGCCGGGCGTGGGCCCGGATGAGGCGGTTCCCGCAACCCTGCAGCGGCCACGGTTGACTGTCGGCGCGGCGAGCCGGAACCGCCGGGGCACTGTCCCGGTCGGATCGGGTCGGCACAGCGGTCGCTGTCCCGCACGAGCGCAGTGGGCCTTGCGGCCAGACCTGCGTCCAGGGCCTGCCTACGGTCGGCCGCTACATCCAGCGCGAAGGCTGCCGTGGGCGCGTCACGTTACGAACACCTGACCCTCCCAGGGCCCGGCCCTGCTTGCCGGCCCCGGCTCTGCTTGCCGGTGACCGGACCTGGGACCGCGAGTGTTGCCCAAGGTGTGTAGGCCGCGGCACTCCGTAGTGTCCTGTCCGGTGGACTCGGGAGGAGCTGGTTGTCGATGGCTGCCATGACCGCCACCGTCAAGGACGAGCTGAGCCGGCTGCCCCCGGGTCGGGTGTGCTGCCGCCGGGCGGAGCTTTCGGCCCTGCTGCGCTTCGCCGGGGGCTTGCACCTGGCCAACGGGCGGGTGGGCGTCGAGGCTGAGCTCGACAGCGGACTTGCCGCCCGCCGACTGCGACGGGAGATCGGTGAGCTCTACGGCCAGCCCGCCCGGGTTCGGATGCTGCCCGGCGCCGGTCCGGGTGCCGCACCCCGGTATCTGGTGTGGGTGGAGCGCGACGGTGCGGTGCTGGCCCGCTGCACCGGTCTGATCGACCGGGCCGGCCGGCCGGTCCGGGGACTGCCGTCGCAGGTTGTCTCCGGGGGCAGCTGTGATGCTGCCGCCGCGTGGCGGGGTGCGTTTCTGGCACACGGGTCGCTGAGCGAACCCCGCGGCTCGTCCGCGCTGGAGATTGCCGCCCCGGGGCCTGAGGCGGCGCTGGCGCTGGTTGGTGCTGCACGCCGCCTGGGCGTGGTGGCCAAGTCCCGGCAGATGCGCGGCGTCGAGCGGGTGATGGTTCGCGACAACGACGCGATCGAGGCGCTGCTGGACCAGCTGGGGGCATCCCGGGGTGTGCTGGCCTGGCAGGCACGCCAGCAGCACCGGCGCGTGCAGGCGACGGCGAGCACCATCGCCAGCTTTGACAGTGCGAACCAGCGCCGTTCTGCGTACGCGTCAGCCGCCGCGGTCACCCGGGTACAGGCGGCTATGGCGCTGCTGGCTGGCCAGGCACCCGAGCACCTGCTGGCCGCGGGCCGGCTGCGGCTCGAGCATCCGCAGGCCGCGCTGGAACAGCTCGCCGCGTTCGCCGACCCGCCGATGACCAAAGACGCCGTCGCAGGGCGGCTGCGCCGGCTGGTCTCCCATGCCGACCAGTACTCGACCTCGATGGGAATGCCGCCGACCCAGGCAGCTACTGGCCCCGAGCTGCTCGAGGCCGGCGACCGGTGATGGCCGTGTGCCGCGGGCCGCTCCCTCGCACCGGCTGCGCTAGCCAATGGGGTGCTCAGAACTGCCGGTGAGGACGTCGGCGGGGTCGAGGCACGCGAGGCACCCGACCGGGAGTCACCACCACCGGCAGACCTGGGCGCCGCCGGCCCGCCGGCCCGCTCGGACCGGCGCTGGTCGGCACCGCTGGCTGGTCTGCCGCCACGCGGGCGCTGTCGTCAGCATCCGGCAGCTGCGAGCAGGTTGGAAATGTCGACGCAGGTGTTGGCGAGCAGTGGCTTGAGCTCGCGGACGATGCGCCGGGTCGGCCAGTCGCGTGCCTGGACCGCGATGTTGGCACCGGCGATCACCGCAACGGATGCGTCGCGGACAGGGGCGGCAACCGAACGAAGCCCGAAGGCCAGCTCCTCGTCCTGCAGAGCCCACTCGTCGGACCGGATCTTGGTCAGCTCACCGCGCAGCTCGTCGAGGGTTGCTTTCGCGTTGGGCCCGGCGTTGCCGGCGAAGGAGTCGGTGCCGATCCGGCTGGTCAGGTCATCCTCGTCGAGGTAGGCGAGCAGCAGCTTGCCGATCGAGGTGTGCACGGCGGGCAGCGTCGACCCCACCTGGATGTTGGCGGTGACCAGATCTGAGTTGCGCAGCCGGACCAGGTACAGCACTCGGTCTGCGGTGAGCACCGCAAGGTTGACGGTCTGGCTGGTCGCCTCGGCGAGTTCCCCCAGCTTGGGGGTGGCGACCTGGACCAGGTCAAGGCTGCCCAAGGCTGCCCTGCCCAGGGTCAGCACGGCGACCCCTGGCCGGTAGTCGCCGCCGGGCAGGTGATCCAGGTAGCCGCCGGCTGTCAGGGTCATCACGACCCGGTACACCGTCGGCAGCGGCATACCAACAGCAGGCGCGATGTCGCTCACCCGTCAGGTGAGGCGCTGCTCGGTGAACAGCGACAGGATCGGCAGAGCTTTAGCCAACGCCTCGACGTGGTAGTCAGGGCGTGCCCGGGTTGGGTTCGCGCCGTCGGCGCCTGCCGCGTCGTCTGGCGTGCCGCGGGTCGCGGTACTCGCTGTCGATCTCGATCTCATGTCGGTGGGCTCGCTCCCCCAGCGGCGGGCGGTACCTGTGCTCCCGGCGGCCGGGCTTGGTGAACCGCGGCACGCGGGACGCCCCACGTTGTCGGGCTGCCGTTCTCCTCCCCCTCGCGGCCTGCCTGGGAGGTGGAGGCGATCAAGGACGACGGGCGCGACGATACCCGCCGTCGTTCTTTCGGCACCCGGTCACGGCTACCTGCGCCGGGGCAGTGAGAACGCCTCACCCCTGCCCCGAGCACCTGGGCGTGCTGAGGCGGTTGTCCCCCTGGTAGGCGCTCGCCGGTGTGGGAGGCGACGTTGAGCACCGCGCGATGAGCAGCCCACCCGAAAAACAGCTAGTACCAGCTGGAGGCCCAGTGACGCCCAGGTCGAGTCTTTCCCGCCGGCGCCTGCCAGGGGCCGGTGGGACAACTGGGGGCGCCTACCGGCTCGGACGCGGCCGGCTGCAACGCGACCGCCGGCACGTCGACACGGCCACTTCCCGGATCCGGATCCCGAGTCCCGGATCCCGGCTACCCGCCAAGCATCCGTAGCGCAGTGCTGAGCCCGAGCACCAGTACCCGACTGGTGCGGGCCAGACGGTCGCCCGCCGCCCGCCGCCTCGCCCGCTGCCCGCCTGCGGCCTGACTGGAGGCTCACCGCACCACCAGCGGTAGCTAGCAGTGCAGTGCGAACTCGCTGCGCACCGCGAAAGGAGCCGAGCAGCCGACGTGCCAGCTACCGATGTCCATCACCCGCCAGGTGAGGCCTGCACCCGTGTTCGGGGTGGCGCGAAGTGCGACCGCAGCACCGTCGAGCTGCTGGCTGGCCGGGTCGATGGTGGCAAAGGCGTAACCCGGGGTGCCTGTCGAGAGCCGTATCGCCGTCACCTGGTAGGCACGGGTGCCGGCGCCGGCTGTCAGCGGGCTGCTGCGCACCGCGGTACTGACGGCCAGCGCCTCGGCTGGTGTCGCCGGGCGGCCCGCCGCCGGCGAGTAGTTGGCGTATCCCGCCGGGACACAAGCCGCCAGCAGTCCAGCAGCGCCCTGGCTGACAACGCCCGCGACGCCTCGCCGCGACGTGCGCCGGCGTTGCGTGCTGTCCGCGAGCCGGCGGGAGGCTGCGAATGCACTGACCGGGGCGGTGCTCATGGCTACTCATCGTTCAGAACACGCCTCCAGCACTGCAGCCCAGCAGCCACACCTGCCTTACCGGAAGGTGCTACCTACCGGGCCCGGCAGGGCCAGCAGCCGGGAGCTGGCCTGTAGGGGGCTGCTTGATGCGTCCGGGGGACCGAGCAGCCTTATCCATGGGCGGCCCCCTGCGGCGCCAGGCTGCTGCGGTCCGTGCAGGGCTTCCAGCTCGCCGGCAGCGCGACTGGCCGGCCTGTGGTGTGGGTGGAAAGCGGCGTCATGCTTATCCGCTTCGCTCCGCTAGGCTCGGGGTGTGCCGCGGCCCGACTTCCCCCGCAGCATCGTCGAGTTCCAGCACTGGTTCCCCGATGACGACGCCTGTCGCGAGTACCTGATTGAGTCGCGCTGGCCCGACGGTTACCGGTGTCCGCGCTGCGGTGGCAGGGAGGCGGCG
>JAABUP010003827.1_pt1 | contig 26002 bp, 32 predicted proteins | sample 5559201 | NCBI WGS metagenome assembly JAABUP01 (sample SAMN10711887, study PRJNA513373) | rock metagenome | isolation source: Antarctica rocks | place: Antarctica
AAGAATAAAGAACCCCATGGCTCAGTCTGCGAATCAGCGAGGCGAGATGAGCGGTGTCCATGCTATATTATGGATGGCGTTCCACGCAATAGGATCTTGATGGTCCGTCCACACCCTGCCGTAGAGCTGGATACAGCTTACCCCCCGCCGCAGCAGCCACTGCCAGGCACCATACCACAACGCCCTGCACACAGCCATCGCCCACTACCCGAATGAACAAAGACCTTCATAGCTCAGTTTGCAACTCAGCGAGGCCAAATGAGCTATATCATGGACGGCGTTCCGACGCGTCTCCAAGGTCACTGCGAACTTTGAGGAGAGAGTACACGCAATGGGATCCTTGGTGGTCACAACTCACGCTACTTTAGAGCTGACTGTAGGGAGAGGGAGCAGAGAAATCATCGGAGTTGCTTCTGATGGGTAGAGAAGAGAGATGATGATTTCCTCGGAAGCAGGGTGTAAAAGTACTACTGCTCGCTGACTAAGCCAGTCAGATCGCCACTGCTACTTATCAACCTCGCCATCACGAAGTCTTGGTTCGTATTGTTCATTGAGTCGAAGGAGCTACCACGTCAAGGCGTTGGAAGCAATGTGTGTGTCAATGATATCACAATTCATCTACTGCGTTCTATGGATCATTCCTCAAAATACCCCCTTGCTCAATCATAGACGCTGTAGAGCTCAACCAACGAGCCTCCAGCCTACGATCCATGACGCCAGACTGAAACGCCGCATGCATGCAACTTCGTAGTAATCATCTCCACTTCGTGAGAGTTGCCATTCATCTGGACGAACTAGCCTAACCAGGCGTCTCATCCATGACGTTCGAAGTAGCGATCTTGCTTCCCTTCTTCTCGTCTTTGAAAGCTTGTATACGATTCTTGAGGTTTGTATCTACACACGGTGTCAGTACCCCAAAACATAAGGAATCATGAGCCTGCTTACCAGGAATAACATCCTCAATCTTCAAGGGAGCTCGATTGAAAGGATCATTGGGATCGCTGAGGAGATGCGACCGGATCGTAGATCGATCAATCGATGTTTTGGACGTCGGAAGGATGACAGGGTCTTCCATCAATGTGTACATCAATGGATCTGGCAGGCAGTCAGCGCTCGCTATTCCACGACCCATCAAAGATATAGTTGAAAGAAACATACCCAAGAACTCATCCGGAATCTCACCCAGATCCTCTTCAGCCTGATCATCCACCTCCTTTGCCTTCTTGAATTTCTGGCCCAAAGAGTTCCAAGCCGCCAGCTCTTCAGGTGATTTCAGAGTGTACTTCTTTAGCACCCGAGTCGCTTGCTCCAGATTAGCTGGCTTGTATGATCGTCCATCCCTTGCAACCGCAAATACAAAGTTCTCCTTGTCCTTGAGGTTCAAATAGACGTCCACAATCTCCGCCAGAAGCTGTCTGGGGTCGAATCCGTACTCTCTCGCATTCTCGACGACCAAATCCTTGCTCTTGGGTCCGACCATGGCATCGAGATTGTAGTCCAGCATATCCGCCAGTCTCTGCACAATCTCAGGCATGGTAAAGGAGTCCGCTAGAGCCTCAGTGAATAGCTTCAGCATTGCAACCGTCTCATTTGTGAGCTGCATGTACGATTTGGCTTTTCCTTGAGCTGCCTGCAGAGCCTCTTCTTTCTCGGTTTTTACATTCTGTTCCATAGCCGCACCCGAGTGTTTGAGCTCTTGTTGCAGATTGTGTATTTGCACGAAGGCAGACAGCGATTCATCCAGGACGAATGTTACATCGTTCAGGAGTAGATTGACGAAGCGAACAAAGAAGTCAAGGTTGACTTTGGCTTCCTCAGAGAGGTGTTCTCGGTAGATGGGATTCGACCAAATGCACTTAATGATTTGGAAGATCTCGTAGCGGATGTTGAATTTGTCATAAAACTGTGTGTGGGCGCCTGTATTCTCAACTTCAATGTAGAACTTCATCAGGGCGTGGAGTAGGTGATCTGTGGCGAAAGGTAATGAGTTTAGGAGGTCTCCTAAAATCCCCTTGGAACGATTGTAGCTGGGCCAACATCCATGAAACATGATGGTGACTAATCCAGATTTGAGGTACGGATTCTTGATGTATTCGGAGCTTCGGAGAAGGGTTATACACAACATGACCAACTCGTCACTCTGTGTCGAGGTGATGATCTGGGGCATATTTCGCATGATGAACTTGAAGTTGCTTACTACATCCTCGAGAAAGTATTCCGGCAAGCATTTGAAGACTTCGGGTTGCTCTTCGGGCAATGGTAGCTTCAGAGGCTTTTGAGGGTAATCGTGACGGGGAGCCACAAGTCGTAATAGCCAAACAATGACGTATCGCATGAATTGCATTGACCGTGCTTGTGTTAGATCATCAAGCAAAACTCCTTCAACAGCGAATTTGTAGGCCATGCCAACGTCTACACGGTCTTTGTACTTCTTGATCGCTTCTTCGAACAACCTAAGTCTGACAGGGTCGCTGACGAATTTGTGACGGTCGAGCTCTATCTCTTCGATATGCTTTCTCATACGCTGGAGTTCTTTGTCAAGCGTGCTAAGCATCGAATTCACGGATTCAGTCCCATAGTGATGTGCAGCTAGTGTCAGAAAGAAAACTTCCGAGATAAAGTTCGAAGTCCCCTCGGCATGATTGCCATAGAAGCTATCAGATGCGTTCTGATCTGCGTTCAGCTTGGTTTCGTCTTTGATATCAACTCTCGGCGATCTTCGAAGATAGTCGACGTCTATCCGGTCTATTTTGGAAAAGGATGCGTCCATGAAAGGCTCACATAATTGATCTAAGCAGACAGTGACATTGATCATAAAGCCATCAGAAGATACTGTCTTCTTGTCGACCTGTAAAGCGCGGCGCTTGTGGTTAACGTTAACACATAGGGCGAACCAATCGAGCAATTTATCTCTGGGTTCTTTCCCTGCTTTGATGATATGGTTGACAATGTCCAAGAGGTCCAATTGGTGAGTTTGAAGGCTCATCCGTAACGCTCGTTGAGAATTAAGAACGAAACCTTTGTCGCGGGTAGTCGGGCTGGAGAAATAATTGGTGGTGACCTCATCTTGTAGTGGAGAAATGGCAAAGAAGGGACCGAGAAGTGTATTTGCTTCAAGGACGGAAGCAGCAATAGCTGATGGTAGGAATATTGGCGACTGGACAATGGCGTTGATCATAGCAGGGTATTGGACTAAATTTCGTAGTGCCTTCGACTTGATTAGTAACAGAAATCTGACTGCCATGCTTGTCCATTACACTTACCATTATGTATGGCTTATAATCACTATTCATATTCATGCGAGCCAGGTCCTGGCTCAAATCTTCAACAGCGCCAACCAGGGCGCCTTGGATACTGTCATCTTCAGAGAAACGGGCAATGACTTCAGTGAAGAAATCATGATCTATGCCCCTTTCATCCTCGGGATCTTCAATTAGAAGATGTGGCGTCAGAGGGCTTCGTGTCGTAGGCTCCACACTATTTTGCGGTTAGCTTGCGAAACTAATATAAGTTGAAAAGGTTTAATTACCCAAACATATCCGGCATAGTGACAGCAAATATGCAGTAGCTCATACATAATCTCCGTGCCTCCTTGATGACGGTGAATTTGGGGTCCTGGTCGCCAGCCTTTCTTAGCGCCTTGTACTGCCTATTCACTCTCTTCCAGCATCCAAGCAAGTAGTCCAAAGGAGTAGTTTTGGCCTTCAAATTTGACGCTGCCTCTAATATTGTCTGATCGAGTAAAGCTGTGGTCAGCCGAATTGGCTGATTCGTCTCCTCGAGTTCTTCGCGAGTGCCTTTTAGAAAATGTACAGGATTTCCATGGGTATCCAGTCGGTGATCTTGGTCCAGAGAGAATCTGAAGAAATTGCCTAAAATCCTGTCCTCCCAATGCTCTGATGATTCTCCACCCCTTGAACTCGGCCTCCGTCCCGAAGACGGACGATCACGCTTCTGTGGCGTTACCGGTCTTCCTGTCGAAGTGGTGATATTGATCTTAGGCGCGTCCCCGTTCAACTTCTTCATGCCTAGTTGCGAAAATGGATTTTGTGGCGGGTCCGAAGTATTTGACGAGCTTGTGATATTGATCTTAGGCTTCGCTTGGTCCCCATCTTTTGAAACCGTTGCAGCTGGGGCATTGGAGCCCGGCAAAGGTTGTGAAGTTGTGTCATCGCGACTACCACCTTCCCCACTTGTATCCTGTTGTGCAGGAGCTTGATTCCCGAGCTTGGCTAGTCGCTTGTTCCGGATCTTTTGTTTGTTAGCTATGAGTGCATGGTGCGGGACATCACATACCTTATCCGCATCTGACATAGAGTCCGCCATTGTGATGACAAAGGCGAATGCCTACCAATTTTGTATAAAGAAGGGTACTGGTGTCTAGATTCGGAGACAGTTAGTGGAAGACAATCGAAATGACTCGGCTGAGGTCATTAGTGATCGTGGTGATTGTGTTAGCCTTCCCGGGAGTGTTATTAGGCCCCAGACACATGGTGTTTAGCCCGTTCCCGGGGCTGAATCGGCGGCCCGACAGCCTGGATGCTCGAGCCTTACGCAGCCGCCAACGCAGCCCAGCCTGGAGATTCAGAAATTCCTTAGGCTAACGTTCAGGTTTCACTGCCAGATTTCTCATTTCTAGCCTTTGGATTACAGTCATGTGAAGACGCAATAGGATGTCTTCTGCCTCCACCAGTAAACGATGTCTTTAGGTCCGCATGAAGTACCCCCAAACTCCTCGCCATGAATTCATCCCGTCAAGTCTTAATGAACCCCTCAATGATCAATAGATCAATAGTTACCCCTTGCGAAGCCAAACGAATCCAACTGCCGACAGCTCCTCATTTCAAAAGCCCTCGCCTCCCTCATGCGATCCGGATCCTGGAAGAACCATCCTTGCGCCTCTTCAAACATCCGATTCCTTGTCCTCATCTCAATCTGACAATCATACTGTAGTTGCGTGACATACTGCGATTCTGCCTTCTTGTCCAGATCGTTCAATTTTCTGTTGCTATAGTCCTCGACATCTTGCGGATTGAGGTAGTAGTCGACCTTTAGATTTCGTGAGGTGCGTTGTAATGTATTTGGTGGACCAGGTTGGAAATGTATGGATGGGCCTGACGGCATTGCTGAGGAGAAAAGTGATGAGAGGAGCGGGAGAACGAAGAGGATTAGAAGGGGGAGGAGATTCGATAGAGCACCCATGGTAGTCTGCGGCGGCCGTTCCTCTGCGCTACCATTCGCATTTCTAGGTCTTCTTCTTGGTTGACCACCTCCAAATTGATGAACCCGGAATCCTGGACCTCCTCCCAGATTGAAGACAAATTGTGGACCGGTATCAAACATGCCGCCTCCACCTCCTGTATACAGTTAGCCTCCTACTGAAATTTGCCTGTAAATCCACAGACGTACCAAAAGGACCGCCCCCCATCCCGCCACCGCCAAAGAATCTGTTGAATAGCTCTTCTGGTGATATTTCATCATCGAACATAGGTCCTCGCGCACCAGGCGATCTCGCGAATCCACTGAACGGCGACGAAGGAGTGGCTCCACTGGGTCCAAATCTGTTGTCCGGATCACCTCCAAACCGGTCATATTTCTCCTTCTTTTCCGCATCAGACAGTACTTGGAAAGCCCTCGAGACCACTGCAATTCGAAGCATCCATCAGCCCATCAATCCCATTCCAGCCTGCCACATCCTCTGCGGCCTCGAGACCCCCCATGCAGAAAACTCACTCTTAAAAGCCTCATCCGCGCCCTCATACCCATTTTTATCCGGATGCGTCAATAGACTCAATTTTCTATACGCCTTCTTAATTTCTCCATCGCTCACGCCCTTCTCCAACCCAAGTATTTCATAGAAAGCCGTAGCGGAGCATTTCCGAACTCTTATCACGGCCGTCTTCTGCTCGACAGTATATTTCCGATCCTGATTCCCTTGATTGTGATCTCTGCTTTTTGCTGCATTGCCATTCGGGGTTGGGTTCGCGCCTGAGGCCGTCGCGGCCGGCATGTCCACACAGTGAGAGTGCCTCTGTCAGAGGTGTTGAGATCGTTACAGCCTTTCGTTAAGTCCGGTTTGAGTTGCGCTTTTTTTACTCGTTCGTAAACTTCGTTATGGGTCGTGTTGTAGTAGGAGACGAGATATTAAGAGCGAAAGGCGATTATCTATCATTCGTTGTTATTTGCTTGAAAGTTATCTGATATCTGCTAGGGACTCGTGGTCCTTCACTTCCGCGCTAGCAAAAACGTTCCCGCAGCGCAGCTTCAATGACGAACATCAACATACCTGTTTACAGTGTCATTGCTCGCCGACACCCCAATCTTTAAACCCACACAAGTCACCGTGATCTCGGACCAACACCGCGACAATGACAGACCAACCCCCCGAAGAAAAAGCCAAAACATCCCTCATCGCCTCCGCCAAAACCTGGGGCGGTACCTCTCTCCATCCCCATCCCCACCCCCCAACCTCCACCTCTAACAACCCCCAGAATCCCCCGTCCCACCCACCGCCCTTGCCGCCCTAATAACAGCCCAAGCGCTCCGACCTCCCCAATTCCTCCCCATGCTCTTCCCCCCCGTCCTCCTCTTCAGCACCTACCTCAACCTCTACGAATACACGACCGAAGCCGCAGGGACGAGTGCAGCGTGGTCGGGTTTATATATGGTGTTGGCGCGGCGGAGGAAGCAGCCGCTGGCGAAGAAGTTTGGGACGAGGGGGATCATTAGGGGGACGACGCTGGGGTTGTGTGGGGTTAATCTCGTGGCGGGAGGGCTGGTTTATGCGCTTGGGAAGAGGGAGGATGAGGGGGATGAGGCGTGAGTGAGGGCTTGGGAGGGCTGTACATAGAGCATGCATTGGTGGCGTTGGTTAGGTCGGCCTTTGTATATAGGAATTCGATGGTCAACTCCAGAAGATAGTTCATAAAGCGTCGCTTCGTTCTCAGAGCTAAATTCTTGATTTCAAGTGTCGCTACACGAGGCGAACAAGTCTATAGTTGGAGACTCAATGCGTCGCTGGCCTTGAAACTCGAAGGCAGATTGGAATTTTGAGTGAGTGTGCTTGATAAGCGAGTATGGAGGCATCGCATCATTTGTAGTCATTGGATTGTAAGCAAAGAGTTGGAAAATCGTAGTCGCGTGACCACTGTTTGCATCAAAAGGTGTGTATACGGGAACAAGAACAAGGCCAACTGCAACCTTGGTATACTTCCCTGGCCGGTGACCAGATGAAAGCATAGTAGACCGAGAACGAATAGCTGTTTTCGGGCAAGATACGAGTGGTATTAATTAATGGTGTAAGTAACATGCGGGGTTTGCATTGCGGTATAAAGCACACTCAAGGCCACCGTGAGAGTCGTACGGAGAGGTTGGATCGTAGTATGCCGGAAAAGACTATTCGTAGAGACACACGCAAGATCCAGGTCATTGGTTGTCGTAGCCGCACCCCTGCAACAAGCCCTGAAAGACGAAGTAGGTCTTCTCGTCATCTCAGCTGGCCGCAGTCGCAATCTAAAAGTTGGAAACAGTTTGATGTATCGCTCCCTCGCTCGGATCACCCCCCATAGTTCGCCGCGTCTTCAGCATCCATGCAACCCGACAACTCTCATAGCTTACAGAATCACACACTTCTTCTTGCCGCTGTCGCCGCTATGACCGTGCTTTCCCTTCTTTGATAGCAAAGCTGAGCGGGTCGCGTGCTCAAAAACTTCCCTCACACCTTCGTTGGTTTTTGCCGAGCACTCTAGGTAGTGTCTTGCGCCAATCTTCTTCTTAACTTCCTCACCCTGTCAAACAGAGAAATTAGCACTGACCGATCTCATACAACCGGTCTTGAAGGAGTTTTTTAAGACGCGGGGTGACGAAGGTCCTCTAAACAAGGTATAGGGCCTTACCTGCTCTGGGGTCACCGGCTTCTGTGAGGTTTTATGGAGCTCCTCGATGGTCTTCTGATCATATCGAAGATCTTTCTTGCATCCAACGAGAATGATGGGGAGGCCTTGGCAGAAATGAAGAACCTCTGAGATCCACTGTGAAGACCGACCATATCAGCATTCTTCATCACATGATCGCCAGAACTCTGATATTTCAGGCTCCTGAAATCTGTGGTAGGTCACGTACTTTCTCTTGAACATTGTCCAAAGAATCAGGTGAATCGACAGCGAAGCAGATGAGAATGACGTGGGAGTCGGGGTATGAGAGAGGTCGAAGACGATCATAATCTTCCTGCCCGGCCGTATCCCATAAGGCTAATTCGACATGCTTTGAATCGACCTCGACATCGGCAACGTAGTTTTCAAAGACGGTTGGGACATAGACCTAGAGCAAGAGCCAAGTCAGTGCCATGGCAAAAAGGTATTCCAAAAGATCCAAATTGCATATAGCTTGGCTTGAGCTAGCTTTTCTCGAGCTTGTGTTCGTGCGGTTGCAAGCGTAGATATGAAGGAGTAGTGGGAATGCTAACCTCTGGGAAGGTACCCTTGGAAAAGACACTATTGGTAGGCAGGATAAGTTAGCGATTGAGCTCTACTGCGATAGGGATTACCTAAGCAAGGGGTGTAGACTTACATCAGTAGACAAGTCTTTCCGCAGGCACCGTCTCCGACGATGACAAGCTTGCGTCGGATTTCAGCCATCCTGTGTCACAAGAGCACACGTCAGCAAGGCTAGCCTTTCGATATGTGTAGAGCTGCTTCAGCCGCGAGAGCGACGGCGATGGTATGCAGTGGTTCAAAGTGCTATCGCAGCTGGGCTGGTGATGATGGTGGAAAGAAATCGTTGACGGGATGTTGTGAAAGTGGGCTCGTGGAGAGGGACCGACCTACTTCTAGAACGCAGGCTTGGTGCTTGCGGGAAGGAGGAGTGGAGTGCTCCACACACTACCAGTGCACTACGACCGCACCGATAGAGATGTGCAAAGAGGTAGAAGCAAGAAGAAGCAGCAGCGGCTGTATCGTGAGGAGGAGTGAGGGAGGTGTTGTTCGGCAGGTGATGTCTGGTTGAGGCGGTTATCTTGTGTGGGTGGAGGATTCTTCTGATTTGTTGGTTGCTTCCAGGCAACGGCCGCGACTTTTGGGCAAGGCTATGGCGCCGACCCGGTTAGCAGCTCCCCTGGGTGGCCACGAAAGGAGCCGATCCTGCTGAGACACTACCGCCCATACAGCTGCAATAATATTAATATGACTGCTCTGATTCCTTTGCTTTGTTTTTCCTCCGAATCGAGCAGTCGCAGTCGCAGACCTTGTCCGGCTGACGAGGCTGGACCGGTGGCGGCTTCTCCATCCGGATTCGTAGACAGCAGACAGCCTAGCATTGGACCGACGGGTTCTCCTTTATTGGTATGCCTGAGGATTTTATATCTTGCTACGAAGAGACAATATTGCGATCCATCTGTTCGCCTTACCTTGCAATCGTCTGGCAGATTAAAGCTCTGATAGGCTCATCCATAGATCAGTTCAATTTGACAAGGCAGTATTGACAAGTTGCATCTGATAAGGTATCTATTTGGCCAAGAGTTGCTGGTATAAAACACGCATGAAACAAGCACAATTCTATCGCAACTCAAGGGAATCCTGATACACAAGAATGGAGCGTTCGTGAGACAGGACCGCCACCAGCGCCATGGCTGCGCTCCTGTGCGATAGAAGCCAGCTCCGAAATAGAAATCCTCCAACACGCCAATAGTGCATGGTATATTCCTTGGGGTCCAAGACCCATCATAGCCACAATACGCTCAAGAAAAATCGTATAACATGAGGCCCATGATGCTCCCCACTGTCCAATTCTTTGTCCACTCTACCCTCTCTCGTAATCACTTGCCCAGTCCCTTCCATTCATGTCACCTTCCCAGCCATTGCCAGTTGTGTAAGCCGTGCCAGGTCCGCTTACGTACCCAGCTTCTTCGGCTTCATCAAAGTAGTCTCCACCACTGCTGGCGTCAAAGCTACTCCTCCCACTGATCTCACCTTCGTCGCCTCCTTGTGCAAGCTGGTCCCATTGTAACTGCTGCAGAGCTGGGTACTGTGCGAGCAATGCAGCTGGGAAGTAATTCTGTACATTGCCATTCATGGGTGGCTGGGGCACCATGCCGCCATTTTGCATGTTTTGGTTCATCATCTGCTCGTCAAAGACACGCTGGCGCTCCATTGCTTCCTCATCGAGCAGTGGCTTGATGCAAACCCGCCCCGCTTCACTTCGGAAGTGTCTCCCGAGCGCGTCAGCACGGGCAAATCGCCTGCCACAGCCCCAGCTGCCTCCAGTGCCTAGCTCGCCGCGGCAGACAAATTTCTTCTCTCCGCTGTGCAGTCCCTCGTGTCTCTTGCGATCATGCTGGCGAGCGAAGGCCTTGCCACATACAGTGCAGACGAAAGGGCGCTCATCGGTATGAGTACGGAGATGAGATCGGAGATTGTAAGCGCGAGTAAACTTCTTCGGACACAGAGTACATTGAAAAGTGGCAGGGTGTTTCTGGATTCGGCCTTTATCGGTCGCTGGTGGACGGTTAGGGTCGGCCAATTCAAGGATGTAGTTGCGATTTGGGATTGAGGAGGTCGACGAACGACGCGAAGGCGAGGTTCTAGGTCCTGGAGACGACTCGCGGGAGATATTGGGAGAGAATGAGGTGTCGTAAGGGGAGAGTGAACGGCGGCGTTGTTCCATGGCAGAGTCTGTGGAGCCGAGCGTTGAAGCTGTGGATTGGGGCGTCGTCGGTCGTGAGATGTATGTGTCCGACTTTGCACGCATGCGCCCTCTTCGGCCTGGACCCACTGTCAGTAATAGAAATAGTATCAGGAGCAGACGGCTCTTACCCCTCTCAGGTGGACTTAAAGCGTCAAATTCATTCTCGAACCTAGGCGGCTCAAAGTTTGGCTGGCGGGTTGTGGGTGCAAATTCAACATTGATCTCAGGCGGTGCCATTTGCGCCGCTTGTCCCATGTCATTGGAACCTAGTCTTTCTTCGGGTTGAAACGGAGGGAACTGCTCTGCTTGAGTAGTATAGATCTTAGACCCTGGGGCACCATTGAAGTTGCCATTCGGTAGCTGCATGAAGCCAGTCTCTCGCGGCATGCCAGGCCCTGGTTGAGGAGACATGCGCGGTGAAACAAAGGGACTATGTCTGGGACTATGCCTTTGATCCTGAGATTCTGATAGACTGAATGATTCGATACCAAGACCCCCATTCTCAAACATTTGAGGATCTTGCTGAGGATTCAGTAGGGGTGAAGGATTGTGATCAAAATGGTCAAATGAATCTTGTTGTGCTAAGAATGGCGATGGAGCCACGGATGAAGAGACATCAGAGTGTTCTGACGGAGCTCTGCGGTGGTTTTGAAATTGTACCCCAGCCCATTCTGAAGACTGCTGCCCATTGGTGAAGGCAGCAGAGGGATCCAATGATACATGCCGTGAATGACGAGGGGACCATTGATGGCCTTGATTGGAGACCGGAGAAGTCGGTCCCGAGGAATGCGGATCAGGCGGCATCAATTGATTCGGTGGAGTTGGAACCATGTTTTGTGGAGATGACATTGTGCTCATGATGTCTGCAGGGTTGATGTGACCTTGAGGCTGGATGTTTGTATCAAGTCGAGGGTCCAGCATGAAATCATTCCCGAAGGACTCTCCCTTGTCTCCAAGATACCCTGGTTGAGAGGGAAACGGCTCAAATGATGAGTTGATGCCAAGAGCGTCTTGCTGAAATTGCTGGTTGGTCTGTTGGAGATTCAGATGTGACGAATCTTGCGGAAAGCCTGGCTCTAAGCCGTGTTGCTGATATGACTGACTGAAGTTCTGATCGCTGAAATCGGTACTCGGCAGGACGTGCTGCTGATACTGCGGTTGCTGCGCAGAACTATTGAGGTATGGCGAGGGTGTCAGATTGTATTGTTCACCGGTAGGGGATATGTTCGTATTGAACGCCTGAGAATTGAAATTCGTAGATGTCGTTGGTACACCGGCAGGAGAAGTCTGACTATGGAAGTTGTGTGGCGATGGTGAGTGTCTTATACTTTGGTTGGTTTGCTGGCCCACGGACGACGATCGCCCGCGGTGCTGCTGGCCTTCCATCATTGTTGACTGATTACTGCAAGTCTTTGGCTTAGATCGCGGAGGCGCTCGCTTGGGCCAGCTTTCCGGGCCCTTGACAGGCTATGGAAGGAACCCCAGCCTGGGCGATGTGGGGCTCTCTGGAGATCTGCTCCAATCTTTGGGAAGTAAAATCGCTGGACAGTAGGGCTGTGTAGACGTGGTTGGAGAAGAGAGTGTTGTATGAGGAAAGTCGAGTCCTCAGCAATGCCCCCTTCCGCTCGCCAGCCAGATGGGGAGGTGGGTGAGTTGGGCTGGCGATCAGCGTTTGTTTCAAGTGGTGTTGATGGTGTTTCAAGCGGCTTCAGCCGTTGCGGCAAGGTAGCAGGATGTGCGTGATAAATCCGATATACTTCCTTCCCTTCACTTGTATTGTCCGATTCACGCAGGACCCGAGAGGGAGATAGCGATATCGAAGACTAATAATGTAGGGTAGATGTAGAATTCTTGGCGTAGCCTTGTGAGCTCATGCACCGTGCTGGGCGTTTATGAAACGCTCGTCTTTCCTTTCAGGCGTTACGCTTTGGAGTGATCGCAAAGAGTCGCGCCAGGGATGGCAGATGTGTGAGTGGTATGGGCGGTAAGTGTAACGCTTCAATTGCGACAGCCGTGAAGTCCTACTCATCAGACCAATCAATCAGTATCATGTACTCGATATGGTCAAGTCGACACAAGAGTCTAAGCCTTGAGGCTGCGCAGATGTAGTTGACACAATGGAGGACGTGCGCCATACCTATGAAGTCTGAGTAGGCTCAGATTGAATGGGAAGAAGGTGAGTATGTCGGTTGACGTGTGGTCGTGAGAGTCGGCCTGCGCTTGCCGGTTGGGATGGATATCAATCAACCGCCCAGTAATCGCCGTGAAGGACTTCAGGGCCCCAGGAGATGATATAGACAGCGTGATGAGACCAAAGATAGAACGCCAGGCGGATCAATATACACAGGAGTCAGTTCTGTCGTCGTTTAGCGGCTACACGACAAGCTAAGGGACCCTAGCCCTACGGGGGAGAAGGATCGATACCCCGGTCGGCGGGATGGAGGCGAAGGCGAGTTGGGGGGAAAAGAAGAATTATTGCAGCTTCACTCATCTACCTTACGCTCTCGAGAATCCATACGGTGCGCGAAAACCCCAAGAGGAGCTTACTCAGAACGAACGACGTCAAGTCTGACTTAGATCACCTTCTCCACGAGGGTAGTTCGCCGACTCCGCCTCGATTATGGAGCTCGAGTTCCGTTTCACCGTCGTTGCTACAGACTGCGGACCCGCCGGTGTGCATAGCCCCCTTTCGCTCTCTCTTCAAGGTGAGGCAGACTCGCTCTCCATTCCTGCGCATATTCGTGAATGGAAAGGCGAAATGAGATGATGTTCAGATGAATATCGATATTGGGACATCAGGTTGACATGCAATTCGCTGGCTAGTAATCGCTCCAAATATCCATCCCAGAGGTGTGTCACCCAACCAGATCCCGACCCTAGACCATAGACATTGAACCAGAATATGCACACTCACTACAAGCATCTCAAAGGAGAAAACCTTAGTCTCGCTGCTTCCCTTTGCCCTTATCCTGTTCTGCACTTCCCTCACCTGTGTCTTTGACGTCGGCGCTCATCAGGCTTTCTCCGTCTCCATCTGGTCCCCGATTGACCACCCGAAGCTTTTCCTTTGGTACCGTGAACATCACCTGTACCACCCTCCTTTCTACCGCAGACTCAACATCCCATTCTTCGTCGTTTCCATCGTTAGCATTGGCATCACTTCGTTCACCGTCTCCTTCCCTTTCTTCAATGTCCCAGTCTCGGGCACCTCTTCTTTTCTGCCACAACACGGCACTAGTACTCGATGCTCGTCTTGGCAGCCCGCCATCTGTGTAGTTGCGCTTGGTTGGGGAAGACGAAGTGCTATCGTTGTGCTCTGGGGATGCCGAAGCACTCCGTTCCATGCCTGTGAAGGCGCGACGTACGCTGCCCATCCATCCTTTCGCTCGGCTGTGGCTCCTGGTCGGCGATGGCTCGCCGGACCCTGGATGGTCCCCGAGCAAAGCCTCGCCTTCTGGTTGCAGGTAGGGAATTGGAGTAGCGGCAATTGCATATGTGTCAGAGGTACCGGCTCGGTTGACTGGCGGATGAAGTGTCAGGGACTGGGCACGGCGATGCTCTGGACCGGGACGATGTGTGGTACTGTGTTGAAAATCGATAGGTGTAGTTGAGCGAAAAGGAGCTGCGCTAAACAGGGCTGCCGAGCGTTGTGAGATGCTTCTGCTGATAGTCCCCACAGATTTTTGGATCGAATGAGATGACAATCCAGATCGCGCAGATTGGTCACTGAGCGTAGATGATGTACGATCAGTTTTCTCAGGAGAGAGTCGCCCTGCTTGAGAATGCATCAATGCATCTGCGGCTGTCCAGTCATTGACCCAATTGCGTATCTCAAGCTCTCGTTCTTGAGGCGACTGTGGTGAAGGTGTCCTGGATCCACCCATGGGATCTTGGAATGGATCCAGGACGGGTACGTTGGAAAGTATGTTGTATTCATCCCGTTGAATCATGTCATGCTGTCTCGAACCTGTTCCATCAACGCGATCCTCGTCGTACTCATCTCGCTCATCAATTGGATGGATGGTACTAAAAGCTGGACCTCGCCGTCCGTCATCATAACGTGATGTGGGCTGGTACGTGCCTCGGGAATGAAGTGACCGGCGCAACCCTCGCGTTGGACTCGGTATCTCAAAGAGTAGGCCGGTCCTCTCTGCTTCAGGCTGAGGGCGGACTGAAGGATAGGGACCAGTTTCTCTGGTCAGAAAATGGTTATCTCCGCCCCAGTCAACCGTGGACATCTCACTGCCTCGCTGACCAAGGCCACTCTGACTTTCACTTGGCATATGAAGTGTATGGGGTTCCGCTGCGAGGTGCCGTAACTCATCCTCGCGGCAGTCTCTACGGCGATTTAGCCGTCGACGGTACCAGAAATAGAAAAGGAACAACGCTGTGATGGCTAGAATTCCCAGGGTAAGGCCTACTCCTAACCCCACTCTCTTCTCTGACTTGTCCCCTTCTGCCATGGTACTGCTCGAAGACCGATAGCTACTGCCGATAGCTGGGTGCGTGTAGCTCGTGATCCAGGAGCTTGACGTTATGTTGAGGAAGTAGGTATCAGTGCTCAGCGGAGTGCCCGATCTTTTTCTCTTAGAATTGCTTGAAGCAGGAATCTGATATCCTCCAATTATCATCATCACATCGCCGTCAAGCATAGCGGCGCCATGACCAAATAATCCGGATCCCTGGGAAAGACCTGGTCCCGTCGGATTTGGGATGGTCCACTGCCAGTCCCCGCTACCGCCGTAGCCTTCTCCAAGTTCCAAAATGGCCAGCTGTGGATCTGCCGAGGTGGTGACATCGCCTACCCAACCGCCAAATACAATCACTTTCTTCCCGTCCGAGGATAGCAAGGCTGTATGTCCTGATCTTGAGTCGACAGTCGATTGATCCCGTGCGGCGAGTTCTGTATTTGCCCCTGGCGAAGGTAAATCGACAGGTAAGAAAGTCCAGCTCTCTTCAGGAAGGGAAAATAACGCTACTTGCGACATGTTGATGAAGGCCTTCTGTGTGTGCCCTCCTAGTAACACGAAATTCTGGTTATGGGAATTTGACTGATTGGTGCTCTCTGAATCGAAGAAGGTGGGCTGAAGAGGAGTGATGCTGAAGCCTGCTTCTGCTACTGGTGGTCCTCTGCTAGATGAGGTACCGAAATTGTAAGTCGACGCTAGATCAGCTTGTGATGGGCTAGGCTCAAGGGTCAACATTGTATTGGAGTAGTCTGCGGCTTGCGTCCAATCATCTGCCGTGGAAGTTTTCGATGTTGGACACATTCCCCCGAAGACATACATATTCGAACTTGCGTTGCCTGTACTGGAGAATGCGATAGCCCCTGCTAGGTAGTTCGCCCCGTACAGCATATTGTCATTACCAAGACCTTCATGGTTTAGATCCTCCTCTTGCCAGGTGCCATTGATGCTCTTGCTACCGTCTGCTAAGACGAAGCGCCAGAGTGACGACTTGGGCGCTTTTTCTGAACAGTCTCCGGCGTACACTATCAAGTTTCCTTCTTGGTCTATCGCAGGGGTATAGGCGCCATTCAAGAAGGGTACAGTTGCGGTTATCGTAGAGTAAGGTAGATTTGTAGCGCCTAGTGTCCTTGTAGCATTCAATGCCAGGAGCTGCGAATGAGCTGAATCTGATGTGCCGGGCTGCAAAACGAATATGGTGTCATTGAATGCTGTCGATGACAAGACCCTTGTTGGATTGTAGGGAAAGGTTGCCATCGGAGGGCCTCAACTGCCCCAGCACAGGGCGCTGACTCAGTGGTCACCTCGTCATGTTGTGCCACTTGCTGTAGTCTCACTATACTTATTGATCTTGAATGAGCGTGGATTCTTTCAATCGCAGGTGTGAGTGCGGATAGTGGAATTTCGGAAAGCAAGGGCGGGGGTACAGGCAGGAGAAGTAGGCCACGAACGGGTTATCGGTAAACAGATGCGCGGGTTCATGCACGAGCTCGAACTTGGATCGGAAGCCAATGCATGTCATCACCCTAGCCACAGACAGGAAGTGACCATGATTCGTTGATTCTCTCAGCGTGTGGAGGTGTCCAGGGATCTTTGGTCAACAGTCTGTTGCACAGGGCAACCCTTTTCGTCCCACGTTGCGGCTTTAGCGGCTCTAACCATAAATACAGCTAGCGCCTACTAATACGTCAAGGCAACATTGAACGAGATTGCATGTTCCTACCGAACAACGCGATCACTGCTGCATTGTATATCGTCTCGTAAGATGTCATTCGATCGATCGCCCGCTTTGGAAAGTCAGGTCTGTATCTTACGTTGTGATACTGTCTTTATACTAATAGACTTATTAGCCGACAACATACCGCAGACAAGACGACCCAGAGTATCGAGATGACCCCGAATTCAGTCGCTTTAGCGAAAGCCTCTCCGAAAAGCTTTTCGCCCTGACTTCAAATATCGGCCGTCTATCGCAACAGTTGAACCTGCTGGGCACCAAGCGCGACACCGAGCGGGTGAGAGAAAGAGTACATGACTTATTAGAAGAGGCAAGAGATGGCTTTAAGGAAGCTGGAGAAGGTGTCAAGAAATTGACGGCATGGGAAGACCTGAGCGTATGAGCGTCGTCTCTGAACCTATCTGCTGTGATGCTGACACGGAATAAATTAGGCATCCCAGAAGTATACCCAGCAGAAACTCTCCCGCGAATTTCAAGCATCAGGAACCGAATTCCAAGCCATTCAGCGCCTCGCCCTCGAAAAGCAACGAGCATCTGCTTCTGCCACCCGTACAGCGCTCGAATCAGAGGATCCCTCGAAACGCCCCTACTCAGACGAACCTTCTCAACAACAGTCACAACTGCAGGAACAAGACCAGCTCCGGTTGGCATCGCAAGACGAAGTCGACTTTCAAGAGTCACTGATCGTAGAGCGAGAATCCGAGATAAGAAATATTGAGCAAAGCGTCGGAGAGCTGAATGAGCTGTTTAGAGATGTGGCGCATATTGTGCATGAGCAGGGAGGCCAGTTGGATACGATAAGTGGGAATGTACAGAATGTGGCTACGGATACACGGCATGCGGATCTAGAGCTGAGGAGTGCGAGTCGGTATCAAAAGAGCGCGAGGGGAAAGGCATGCTGTTTACTTGTGATACTCGCGATCGTTTTGGTCATCATCATTTTAGCAGTCGTCCTGGGATGAGCGGAAGCCTATGGGGTTTGGTATCATGATCACATTCTTGGGCGGAGCATCTGGCGTCTTGCAGCATCTTAGACAGTCTTTGAACATACAACAATGTACAGCGCTATCATACCCTCGCTCATCCCCCTTCCATCTCACAACCCCGCCAACCTCCCGAACCTCATCCTCCACCCCTCCCAACTATTCAACTTCGGCCTCACATCCAAATAAAAACTCAACCCACCCCCCTTCCCCCTATAAAAATCGATCACATACTCCACCCCCTGCCCCTCACACCTCTCCACCGCCCAATCATGCCGATCAAACGGTCCCTCATACCCCAACCACCCATTCACCCTCGCCCTCGGACTCAACTTCTTGCTATCCCCGCTAAAACTCCGTAACTTCGGTCCATTGCAGGAAGTATTTTGTGCAGAGGCGAATTGTCGTTCCCAACCTTTTATCTCGCCCCACGCGCGCTCGTTGACGGCGTTGTGGATCGGGACTACTGCCGCCATGTCTGAGGCGTCGGGGGAATGGTTCTTGCGCTTCATGGCTTCGAAGAACATTTTTTCGGAGGGGTAGATCCAGTTTGAGGCGGGGGAAAGGGCGGAGGGAGAGGGCGTTGAGGTGGGTGTTGGGGTTGTTGTTGGTGGGGAGAGCTCAGCGCGGGGGATGGAGCTGGTGACGCGGTCGGAGGCTAGGGGTCGGTGTTTTGTTAATTGTGGAGGTGGTGGGTTTGTGGGTGCGGAGGGAGGTGATGATGATGGCGCTGGAGGGGGTGGTGGAGGGCGGGCTTCTTGGGCGTTTTGGAGCCATGCTGCGCGGGCGGAGGGGTCGACTGGACAGGCCGAGGGCGGGGGGTTATTGGGAGGGGATTCGACTTTGCTTGATGAAGTATTGCCCATCTTGCAGCTGTGTTTGTTGAATGCTAGATCTCTGCAGCCGGTGAAAAGTGCGGCCAAATTCCGATGTTTCGTCACAGATTTTGCTAGTTTCTTCCCTATGTATCATCATCCCCTTCGCATAGATCGAAAATATCTACTACGCGACTACTCGAGTCGAGTTGGCTGTTGGCTCACTGCGGCTGACAATACACCGTCTAGAATGCCTCGCTGTCTGAGGTGATATACCCAACAGTGTGTTTGCCTTTCATGGCAATCCTCTTCGAAAGCCTCTCTAGAAGATTTGGCTTGCTAGTGAATGATTATTGATTCATATTAGACCACATTCGAGCCTCATTCCTCGGGGAATACCCTTTGGTCTTAATATACTTTGGGTGTCTTGATATAGGTGACACTGTGAGCATCGTTGTCTTACCGTCTGAAGCAATCCAGTCAAAGACCCACCCTTCCCTTTGAAAATTGGGTAACTCTTAGAAATACCCTCGACCGAACCTTACTACTCTTTCTCAGACCTAGATTTAGCATGATCTTTGACTTCGAGAAGCAGAAGAAACTCATGGCCATCATGCAAGTCACCGAGAGGCCAGCCTTCCATCTTTCGTATCTCCGCCAGAGTTTTGGTCGGTTCGGTATGGTCGATCCAAAAATTCGTATCAGCACAGGAGACACGCCCACGAGTATCCTTAGAATCGAAGAGAGTGCCGCAGAGTTTGGCATCTTTGACATAGCGTACCGGTGACGCTTTGATGATCTCTTCTGTGTTTTCCTTGATAAAATCAAGGGGGACAGTGTGGATTGGGCCTACGACATCAGCTTCATATCCCGGCTACCATGAAAATGCACTTACGCCGTCCAAATGCTGTGGCGGCAGCCAAGCAAGCAGCTGGATTCGAGCTCAGGATACCGTACACGTCATCGTCATGGTGTCTGAGTAGATTCAAAAGACCAGTCGCAAGCCCTTGCTTTCGATGATCACGATGTACCACGAGCTGAGTCACCCAACAAACAGTCTTTTCATTGCACAGCCAACGGCAGGCCCATGCATTACCGACAAGGCGGCCATCCACAGCAACCCTCGCATATGAGCACCTACCGCCCTCAGGCAAGTGTTCTGATCGGAGCTTGCTTTTACTGATTCGTACATGGTTACCTTGCTTGCTTCAGTAAAATCGCACCGTCTTGGTATGGACACTTACCGGCTTTTGCAAAACTTCCTACATATTGTGCAGCTTCGTCATTCCAAACGCCATAATGTTCACTGAAGAGCCGTGACGCTTCCTGGAGCATGCTCTCATTGACCTGGCTCCCATCATACAATTCAAACCTTGGCTCGATCATGTGTTCAACCGTCTACTCTTGCATGCCCGTACTGGGTGTTCTTTGTAGGAGTCTCATTTATGTGGAGCCTCAAAATGGGCTGGGTTTCAGGGCTATCCACCTTGTGCACCTCTCAAACCTAGCTTCATTGGGTTTAGCGAAACCTAATTGATAGAAAGAGGAGAAATTTCCTCGTGATACTAGTCTCTATTGATGTGACTATCAGAGTCTATTCTCACGATATGGACTACATTTTCTAGGACATACGTCATGGATCTTGCACTATCCAAAATTAGAGTATCTGAACAGAGGTTTTCGTTGTATCTATTTTCTTCTCAAAGTTGGTTACGGCTCCACCATTTGTCGCTGCCGGGTAAAACGGTGAATCCTCTTTCCCTGTCTCGAGAAATAATCCGGGACGATGCCTAAGTATCAACAACGCCATCTGCTCCTCGTCGGGATTTTGAAGAATTTTCTCCAAGAATTTGCCACTTTCCTTGGGAATCTATAACTGATTCCACCAAAATAGAGTAGAGTTCGCTTCAAAACTGTTCATCCAGCGGGCGGGTACGTTGATTAATTAGGTTGGCTTACGGAAAGTTCAATTTGGTAAGCTCGTAGCGATCGAGGAGTCTCCTAGCTTGTGCAAGGTCTTTTTTTTTAATACCTAGCCTTCTAAAAAAATTCGTATGTGTCTACTACGAGTTCCGATGGTGGCTTTAATGCTATTTCACTTTATCTTGTGTAACGTGGGGTATCTTATCCCGAGCCGCTGTGCCGGTCAAAATGCAGAGGCCTCGCACCCAGTCATAATGGATCCAGCTTTCGATTACCCCGCTAGATGTTCTACCCTGCTGACTCCATCCTGGTGATCCCCTGTTTCACCAACATACAACGTACGCACTGTGTATCCTGACAAAGGAATTACATCGGTCGTTCATTGTGAGGGCAAAACACGGAAAGACTTTCGCTGCTATTCTGTAGGGACATGAGCCAGACGATGTCACCAACGCAACCCGATTCACAAAGCAATCAGAGAGAGCGAGTGCTTCGATGGCTAACGGATTCGAGCATCGACGCAAAGCACTCTGAAGCAATAAAGGCTTCTGGATCTGGAGACAGCAATTGGTTCGCTGACTCGCCTAAATTTCAATAATGGTGTCAAGAAGCCCCGAGCTTTCTATTGCTCACCGGTATTCGTGAGTACAAACAGAGTGTCAAATTATTTACGAGGCTAGATCTGATAAAAAATGTGTCTCTAGCCGGTAGCGGTAAAACGGTTCTTTGGTAGATCTGCCCTTTTGTTTCCGAAATTGGTGACTAAGAAAAGGCACAGTGGAAAAGCCATAGAGCACCTGAAACGTACGGTACAGGAGAGCAGCTGCGACGCACTTGCTTATTACTATTTTACACACTCAACAGGAGATCTGGGGAGTGCTACAAGCTGTCTGCGTTCTCTTATCGGACAAATCTGCGAACTCGAAAGCAATCTTCCTGTTGTTGCACAGAAGTTGTTCAAAGAGTACTGCGGTGAATCCGAGCCGCCCGATATCTTTGCCCTTATTGACGTTCTTTTCTCTCTCGTAAGAAGGTTGAATCACGCGTTCATTATAATAGATGCTCTTGATGAAGCCATCGACACTAGGCAAATGCTGGAGGCAGTGTGCATTTTGGCTGGAAAGCAGCTCGATAATCTGCATTTGCTCGTCTCAAGTCGAATTCAGATGGTCATCAATGAAAGGTTGGAGCCTCTTGCAACTTCTGTCAATATTGCAGGTGGCTTTCCTCCCGAAAGATCTTTCTAAATCCAAAGACGTCTTCAAGAGGACCCAAAAATGAGGCATTGGGAGGACCCTATCAAACGTGCAATCGAGGTTCGTCTTGTACGCAAAGCTGACTCAAGGTGAGATCGCGTCCTGAATTTGACTCATATCAATTGTTCCGTCGTCTCTAACGTATCAAGGTTCCATTGGGTCATCTGTTGCCTCGACATGCTCAAAAAGGGGAGAACCCTGGCTGAGGTCCAAGAGATTCTTCAAGATCTGCCTGAGGATATGGATGATATCTACAATAACATCCTCATGAGTATACCAGACTCATATGTCGATCAAGCAAGCCGTGCGTTTCAATGGATAGCATATTCAGAACGCCAATTATCCTTAGAGGAGGTTGCAGAAGCGTCGATACTTCATGACGAGTCTTCACTAGATCCCAATGACAGCCTTCCCGCCCCGTACGATATCGTCGAAATATGTTCGGGTCTCGTCGCGGTCTCCACCAATGCCGAAAGTGGAACATGGCAAAATCGCATGAGCTTTGTACACTCTTCTGTCAAAGATTTTCTTATTTCTGATGCGATCAAGTCTTCAGCAGCCAAGAAATTCGCAATGACAGAAAGAGACGCTCAAAGGTTGATCACCAAAGCCACTTTGAACTATCACCTCCATCTGGCTTCAGCTCCGAGTACCCGACAAGCCTCAATCCCATTGTTGGAATATGCTGAGAAATACTGGTACAATCATTACATGTCTACTAAGAAACACGCGGCTATTTTCAACTCAATGTCCTCAGCAGTCGTTGAATTGTTTGATATGAGAAGAAACGAGAGCATGTTGAAGGGAATCGATCTGCCTATCTCAGAAAGGCCCGAAGAACCAGAGTCAGTTCATGACGACTCATTGATCTTTCCGCCTCCATTGTACTATGCGTCGATTTTGGGAATGGATGACGTTGTTGAGAGGCTCATAGCTAGAGGAGACCAAGTAAACAGGACAGGTGGCTTCTGTGGGACCGCGTTGCAAGCAGCTGCGTACGGTGGCCATATTGATATCATTACCCAATTACTTTCTGGTGGCGCTGATGTTCAACGCCGTTTCTGGACATTTTGGCGACGCTTTGCAGGCTGTAGCTTGCCGTGGCAATACACGCTGTGTAAAAGAGCTTTTAGAATGGCGCGCTACTGTTGGAAACGCGTGTGGATACTATGGCAACGCTTTACAAGCCGCCGCGAGTGGTGAACATATGCAAGAAGCGCAACTTCTCCTTGAGTACGGGGCAGACCTAAACGGTAGGGGAGGAGTTGATGACTCTGCCCTCATTGCAGCTGCTCTAGGCGGCCATCACCCCGTGGTGACGTTGCTGTTGGAGAATGGTGCTGACCCCGACGTATCTGTCGCTAGGGAGATACCTACAGCTTTGTACGCAGCCGTTGCTTGCAATCACCGGGGAGTTGTCGATATGTTGTTAAGGTTTCGTGCAGATCCAAACACCAAGGGTGGTATGTATGAGAGCGCACTTGGAGCAGCAGCACAGCAAGGACACGTGGAAATTGTAGAGCAGCTTGTGCGAAAAGGTGCTGATATTTTTTCGGATCAAAATATCGGAATATCAGCCCTGCGTTTTGCCGTTCAATGTGGCCATGGTGAGGTAGTGAAGCTGTTTCTCAGGCGAGGACGCAACCTCAATTTGGTGACACCAGGTGTTTCACTATTGATGGAAGCTGTTCGCCACAAGCAGGGATCAATCGTGCAGGTACTGCTGGACGAAGGGGCCAATGCAACAACGAGAGACACACATGGAACTACAGTGCTGATCGAAGCAGCAGCCACAGGTCAAGAGACCATCGTATGTATGCTCCTTGACGATGGGGTCGACCCAAGTAAAAGCGATTTCTCCGGGCAGACAGCGCTTATGAAAGCTGTTGAGATTGAGCATGAAGGGATATTGAGTCTCCTTCTACAGGCTGGAGCTGAAGTAGGCACGACCGACTGGGCTGGCCAGTCCGCTTTGGATATAGCTAGAATCAAAGGTAACAAGGATATTGTGGGGTTTCTCGAAGCTCATGGCACTCTCATGGAAGGCGATTTGTTGGCCGCGAGTTCAGATCGTACGTTTTCTAAGGGAAGAGAGCATTCCATGAGACGGGCAATCAGCGGATTGGACTCACAGACCCTCGCAACCCTCTTCCAAGTCCTCGAATCACAACGGCAAAGCATACGTCTACTAGTCAATGAATGGAACAGAATGCGCGAAGAGAGGCAAGCTGAGCGCAGTCCACGAGAAAGGCTGCCATTCCCAGTCTCACTTAGTGATGGACCACGAGAACACCGAGAGCCGCAAAGTGAGCCCAGAGGATGGCAGCCCTTCCTTACAATAGATGAACAGAATAATCTAGAAAGACTTTGGAGGCTCCAGTATTACTATGGGAACCCCAGGAGAAACCCGTACGATAGTCCGGACGATGAGAGAGTAGGGGGGCAAGAAACGAAGATGGACATCGTAAAGCAGATCGTGGAAATCGTGGTGGAAGAAAGAAGGGCCAGTAGGTAGGCAGACGAGAGGAGGAATCGAAACCTTGCATAAGGAGAAATGAGGGCTTGAATCCAAGCCAGACGAAAAGAGGAGCGGGGTGAGAATTAGCAAGCTGAATTCAAGCTGGGAAATAAGGGAAGCGAGAAAGTTGGGATCATTTCTGGCTTTGAGATGGGACTGGATTTCGAGAGGCCCGATTGGAGCGAAGACTGTAGTCCCACAATTAAGTTTCGAGGCTCATTGAGGGCATGCTACAAGTCTTGAAGAGATTCTGAACAGCCATTCCTTCGAAAATTAGCGCTTCGATACTAAGCCCATCAAATCGAAAACTTTACACTTGCATCGGGACTTCATGGCATTTTACAAGCTCATGGCGCTCGGCGGCTAGCTAGATAAAATAAGGTTCTCTGCCGGTCCGGCCCGTGCCGGCAGAGTCCCTGCATTTGAAGAAGAGCCTGATGGGGTAAGATGGATCACCGTTTTGGTTCTCCTCCCTCATGTTGACTATTTCATAATGATTCCGCTGCTGTTCTGACTCTAGAGCCTCTCCATCTGCCCCAAATGGTGTGATTGCGGAACCATAGCCATGGCTGACGAAAAGATCTATCGGGCGAGCACAACGGCCCCAGTGAACATCGCAGTGATAAAGTATTCCCATTCCTCACCCTTAACCGCACCTACAACTCACTAACCAACCCCCAGATACTGGGGGAAACGCGACCCAACCCTCAACCTCCCCACCAACTCCTCCCTCTCCGTGACCCTCTCCCAATCCGACCTCCGCACCCACACCACAGCCTCCTGCTCCACCACCTACCCCCCCTCCGACACCCTCCTCATAAACGCCCAACCCCAACCCCTCACAACCCCCCGCTCCATCGCCTGCCTCCGCGCCCTCCGCTCCCTCCGCTCTTCCCTCGAAGACTCCGACCCCACCCTCCCAAAACTATCCACCCACCCCCTCCGCCTAGCCAGCACAAACAATTTCCCCACAGCCGCCGGTCTCGCCTCTTCCGCCGCTGGCTTCGCCGCCCTCGTCCGCGCTATCGCCGATCTATACCAACTCCCGCAATCACCCCGTGACCTCTCGCTCATAGCGCGCCAGGGCAGCGGCTCCGCTTGTCGCAGTCTACTAGGCGGCTACGTAGCCTGGGATCACGGCGAACGCCCCGATGGGCTGGACAGCTGCGCCCGGCTCGTAGCGAATCGTGGCCATTGGCCCGAAATGCGAGCGTTAATCATGGTCGTGAGCGCAGAGAAAAAGGGTGTGAGCAGCACGACAGGGATGCAAGAAACTGTGAAAACGTCTTCTCTATTCACGACGCGAGCGGCGGAAGTGGTGCCGAAACGGATGCGAGAGATGGAGCAGGCAATTCTGGCGCGGGATTTCGAGACGTTTGCGAGGGTTACGATGAGGGAGAGTAATTCGTTCCACGCGACGTGCCTGGATACCGATCCGCCGATCTTCTATCTCAACGATGTGAGTCGGGCTGCGATTCGCGCGGTGGAGGCTATCAATCAGCAAGCCGGACGGATCGTGGCGGCGTATACGTTTGATGCGGGGCCGAATTGTGTGGTTTATTATTTGGAGAAGGATGGGGGAATTTTGGCTGGGAAGTTAGGGGGGTGTTTGGAGGGGAAGGAAGG
>JAABUP010003829.1_pt1 | contig 25990 bp, 30 predicted proteins | sample 5559201 | NCBI WGS metagenome assembly JAABUP01 (sample SAMN10711887, study PRJNA513373) | rock metagenome | isolation source: Antarctica rocks | place: Antarctica
AGATAGGTTTGCATAGACTCATATGCTGCTTCATATGCTTGCTTGTCCCCAGCTTTTGGCTTTTCTGAAATCAAGGAGTTCAGAGCTTCCAGCACGTTCTTGTACTCAGGTTCATCCATACTTGTCTGCAGCCTTTTCGCTTCACATGTTTGCCTAGCCACGATGTCGGGTGGTGAAGACTAGGATCAACTTTCTGATGCTTCAAACATAGTGCGATTACGTGTCATGTCTGGACGACCAGATACATTCTTGTGCTACTGACTTGAGATTGCCGTGACATTCCCGATACTTTGCTCGAGCGCGCTGCCAGCTGCCCTGCCAGTCTCATCAATTTCGCTGCTGCATTGCTCCGGAACCATTCGGCTAGATTCCTTGACTTCGATAGGTTGTGTGCAGACACTCTGCAACAAAAGCTCTGCTCGTATACGTTTCGCCATAGCCACGTCGCGCCGCGAGATTCAGATACAGGCAGCGTCTTGGTAGTGAGAGCTTCAGTTGAGTCAGAATAAACTACCAAGGCTGTAAGCTGCGTGCCTCTTACTTGCGCTCGGATGTGAGCGGCTCCTCGGAAGGCAAGCTTCGCAACATCTGACTGATTTCAGTCAGCTTCGATCATCGCCTCCCATTGTGAAGATTGGTCATACCAAGTATGGAGGAGGAGGTTCCAGTGGCTTCAGCCAGGTAAGAACAGTATTATTCGCTAGTCCACAACGGCCGTGTCTTGACCAAATTGTATCCTAGCGACTGGGAAATATTCAGGGAGCAGAGGATCGCGGCGAGAAGATCCAGGATTGCAGACAAAATTGCAACACTGCATGCTGGCGAGGCCACAGGTATGGCTCAGCAATCCTGAGTACATATGCTGAGCCAAACCTGCATCAGAAGCATTTGCCTACAAACTTTGGTATCATGCTGCCCTGTGTGGCGACCCTGAGCAGTGTTCAACTTGAAACAGGAGATGACAAAAGTGTGAGCAAGGAGGAGCTTGGGAAGGGGCGTCAGCAAGTGAGTGACAGCCGCAGCCGCTTGCTGAAGCTCAAAACTGACAGGGACCTGGATGTCAGCGCTGTACGTGTCACAGGAGATGAGCGAGAGTCGCAACGCAGAAGCAAAGAAGAAGAGGAGAGGCAGGTAACCACATCTATGCAGCACATGAGGTTGACTTTCCTGACCTAAATGATGTCGTATTTAGTTCATTTTCAGCAGAAGGTGACAGTGCTGGTCACCTGGATTGTCAACGTCTGCCATAATGCGCTCAAAAGCATGATCTCAATAATTCTCAGGGACGCGTTGTGACGCTATGAACACTGCTGGTCTGCTAGTTTGCTCGTGCAAACATTGGGCAGAAGTGCAATTGACAGCAGCAGCAGCAGCAGCAGCAGCAGCAGCAGTCAGTCTCGTCAGCAGTGTTTGTCATTGTATCACATTGTAAACATGGCGTGCTGCTGTACCATACAGCATCACATCTTATCAACAGAGCGCTTCATGGTCGAGACAGCATGAGTCAACCAGGCTACCCCTGGATACGCAGGACTGCTTGCGATATCAGTCAAAGGCCAAAGCTCAATGCAGCAGAGGCTGTCCAGCTGACTTGAATGTCACTTTTTCTGACTCACTAATGACGCTTTTCTCTGGATCTGTCCAGATGTAGCACGCCCACCTATACAGCTCCATGCACAAGTGGCAACAATGCTCTTGTCAGAGTCAGACCAGACAGCAATTGGTGTTCGATCAATCGCTGCGAAAGCCTTTGACGACATGAGCAGCGACATGTGATTGGCCCTGCACAGCAACCTTACTTGCAAATCTGTCACTTTTCTTGAGTTGACATGAAACTAGGCGGCATCCAAAGCTCATTGTGGTGCAGCAGATATTGCACATTCTCTCCTGTGTTCACAGGTGCTACGGGAGCGTCTGTTGACAGAGGCAGAGTCAAGTGTCCAGCTGAATGCAGAAGTGGCCAGCCGGTGGGGCCACCTCTTCCGCCTAGAAGTGCCCCAGGAGCTGCACCAGGAGATGCTGAGTCAGCAGGCCGCCTGTGACACGATCATTGCCTCCAAGGATGCCATTGTGGCTGCCATGCGCTCTCAGCTGCATGACAAGGATGATGAGTATGTGCGCATGCTGAAGCAGCAAGGGGAGGATGTGGATCTGCTGCTGCTGAACATGGGCAAACAGCTGGAAGAGATGCAGACGGCATACAGAAACGAGCTGGCACAGATTGATGATGCATACATGCAGGTGTGTGATTTGGGTCTGATTGCAGGGCATGTCTGTTGCACAAGCACTTGACATTGCATTGGAGGCAACTGGCAGGTGTTTTGAGGCCTGATGCCAGGGTGTATCTGTTGCACAAGCACTTGACTTTGCATTGGAGGCAATTGCGAGTGTGTATATTAGGCCTGGTGTCAGGGTATGTCTGTTGCTCAAGCAATTGACATTGCGTTGGAGGCATTTGGTAGGACTGTATACAAGAATAGGTGAGTGCAATGCCTTTGGCAAAGCATGACAGATTTGTGAATGAAGCTACAGACCTTGATGTTGTGTAAATGGTTCGACACCAGGTGGTCGGCATGTGTGCATGGTGAGCTCTTGTTGTCTTTGTCAGAGCACCAGCTCCGTCCTGGCTTGATGTCAATGGATCAGGGAAGTTATCCACTGTTTGAATCAGTCGTCCCATCAAGCCTCTCTGAATGAATTCAGGAAAGGGCCGAGGTGGTGAAGAGCAACAGGGGTGAGGTGGAGGGGCTGTTTGACAAGCGCAGCAGTGCGGAGCAGGCTTTCCTGGAGCGCTACATGGCGGCTGCTGAAGCCTACGAGCGCCAGCTGGAAGAGCTGCGTTGTGCTGATGCTGAGGACTACAACCTGCTCAAAGTCAGGTGTGATCATACTCAACATTCAAGCTTTAGGGTTTTAAGTATACACCCTAATTGAGTCAGCAATCCTGCGCCAAGCCAATGAACTCGGTGTGCTGCATGTCTGCATTCCAAAGCTCTGCTTTGTGTCACTTGACAGTATCTCTGAAGAGCTGTTGCAGGGCTTAACCTGCTCATACGCAGTTGGTCAGCAGCCTTGCATTGCCAGCTTGGCTCACTCACCACATGCTGTCTCAGCTACTGCCCATGATGTCGAACCTACAGGAAACGGCCCAGCACGCACTACTCCTGCACAATGGCTATACAGTGCGGATGTGCTGAAAACGTGGAGACCACACCTAAAGGCAGCCCGAACTTCACATGTTGTCAACCATATCTGGTCATTGCTTGATGCACACACACATTCAGACCCAGAAGCAGCCTGAGCCTCTCATGTTACAGCCACATTCAGCCTTACTTTGATGGATATACATGTCTTGCAGATTAGAGACAGATATTCAGACCCTGGAGCAGCACCTGGAGTCCATGAGAGCAGCCTACCAGCTGAACCAGGAGAAGCTGGACTACAACTACCGGGTGCTGCTGGAGCGCGATGCTGAGAATCAGGCCACCATCACTCAGCAGAAGCGCAAGGTCTCCAAGCAGAGAGACCTCCTGTCAACCCTCATGGTATCACTCAACTGCCAGCAGCAGCTTTGTTTATTCTTACCAGGCTTCAAGCCAAAACATGTAGTCATTTCTAGGGCTTTTGGAGCTTCTCCACTGCAGCATGCCCCTGCTTGGATGTGACATGCAGAATGCATCATCGCCACATGCATCATCACCACATGCATCATGCATCATGCATGACATGCATCATCACCACTGCTCATTGGGGTCTGGCAGGCACAGCACCATGCCTCAAATCAAGCACTGCCAGCCTTTGCATACCTTCTGATCTGTATTGCATCGCGACTGCATCACCAAGTGGCATTTGTCACATTACGTTTTCTTGCGCCTTGGCAATCACAGATGCAACTCAGCAAATGATCATTGCCACTGCATGTGCAACCCTTTGTGTGCCTGCCTGCAGCAACGCTACTCGCAGCATGAGAAGAAGTTTGCCGAGGCCAACATGAGATTGACAGAGGAGTACAAGCGCATCACAGAGCACTTCAAGGACCTGCAGGCCAAGTTCAGCCACTTCCAGCAGGCAGACCTCAACAAGTACCAGGCGGTCAGTCACATCCTTCTAACACACACACTTCTGTCTGTCCACCTGTGTGTCATCCGTGGCTGGTCTGTCTGCATGCCTGGCTGCTTGTAGCCTGTCTGTCGCCTGCTACTACACAGTGGATTGTAGGCATCAATAAGTGGCTCCATGTGTGGCAGACAATGGGGAACCTAGTAAAGTGATTTGTAGACACCAAGAAACTACTGAAAGCAGACATAACACTGCCAGAATGATTTGTGGCCATCAACGGTCTATGTGACACATGGCACATCACTGCGCTGAACAAGCCTATTGGATCTGAAGACATGCAGCATATGTACGGCCTTGATTTGCTGCAAAAGCATGCAGCATGCAAACAGTGCATAGTAATGAAGATCTGGCAAACGAAGTAAGAATAGGTGCATGCAGAGAAAAGAAGGCCCTGCCATCATAGCATGCATGAAGAGTCACAACCTGTTTCTATTTTGTGGCACAGATATGGCAAATGAAACAAGAGGAGGTGCATGCGGTGGCGCACAAGCTCCTGGCAGCTGATCGCGTCATCCATGAGCAGCAGCTGGGCTGGCAGTGGCGGGGGCCAGATGAAGAAGCCCTCCTGGCAGGGCCCCACAGCCCTCAGGCCACCCGTACGCTGGGCAACTCTAGGAAGAAGACCAGCAGTGTAAAGGCTGGCAGTGAGATCGGCGAGAATGAAGAGATGCCTGATGGTCAGTCTCAACCCATCCCTTTCAGCCAGGGGACATTGGCTAATCAATTCAGTATCTGCAATATGCCTCTGTCACTGATGTTGAGGGCACAGCACCCATTCAGATAGCCACAGCACATTGGCAGACAATTTGAGCATTTCTGGTGCACAGTCTTTTACAGAGGGCTTTTTTCTAGCTTTTGGTCATGCCATGAACTTGACATCGATTTGCCACCACCCTCGAAGAGACTCAAGCAGTCAGTTGCAGAACAGGCTGAGATCAAGTTATATAGAAAGTGGTGGCCAGCGGCATTGCAAAGTAGCATGTGGAATCCTGCCACAACAGACATGCAGGCTGATCTTCCCAGGTAGTGTTCAGTGCTGCATTACGCCGTCTGTGCATGCCCTCAACATCTTGCAGCGTCTGCTAAACTAGGGTGCTTGTCAGCCACATTGGACATCAGAGCTGGATGTCATCAGTGCTTTATGGCAGCGCCACATGCATTACAGGTCTTGAACACTCAGTCATTTGGAAATCTGTGCAGGTGTGAGGTGACAGAAGAGGCTAGTAGCAGTGAGGCAGGGCTTTTAGCTAAGCTGAAGCCATTTCCTGCAATTTCTTTTGATGGCACTTGCGGGGTTGTGATAGTGCCAAGTGACCTAAAGCTGGTATGATACAGTATGCATTGCAGATTTCCCTCAATCTGTTCTGTTCTTGAAAAACCAGTATCTGCACAACAATCAAAGAATTGCATCATTTGATTTTGCACGCAGGTATATGATGTGTTGAAGCCCAATAAGCGGTTCAGCAAGGGGAACCCTGATGCTCCAAAGCTTGCTGTCTGTTTGAGCACTGGCCGTAATATACCATCTTGCAGCATAGTACAGCATCTGCACACTGTGGTTGCTCCTTTGCCTTTGCACTTTGCAAGGGTGTCTGGAGGGGAGGTTTCCTTTCACAGTCTTTGTAGCCTACACTGATGGAGCCCAGAGAAGAACATATCATCTGTCCTTCTCAGTAAGTGCAGAAGGCCAGATACATCTTGAAGGGTCTCTGTAGGTGATGCTTTATGTCAAGTGTGTGTGTACAACTTACACTAAATCAAGGTAATCATTGTCGGTTGACAGCTAAAGTTCCTGTGACATAGGCCATACAAGTATGCACACGCATGTGCCAAAATTGCTTGTTCCAAACAAGTTGCCCTGATTTACACGGTAATCCATTCAGAGTAAACTGCTGTTAATCTGTTAAAAGCATCCAGCAGTGTGTCTTTCACACTCATCAACACGGCAAGTGACTGTCAGAAAATGATGCAGGTCAAGCCAGCAATGCTCAGGCTCTATTTTCGGCTACACGCATTGACCTAGCTAGTTGGACAGGCATTTCATCTGTTAACCTCTCTCCTTTGCACACACAAAATTACTAGAACACAGGAGTTGCATCAGTAGACCTTTCTCTTTTATTCAAATACGATTATTCACTGAAACGCACAGTCACAGCTTGATGTTGTATGACCAGAATAGTGCAGCTCTGCGATATATGCTATTTTTACGCGACATGCATGCCCAAGAGACAGATTGTTTCAGTACAGGCGGCTGGCACTGCCAAGCTATGTTGAGGACACTTCGATGATTCCAAAGACCCACATCAGCCATCTAGACTTGTAAAGCCTTAAACCCTTGTAAGTGCTGCATGCGTCATGTACACTGCTGCACCTTGTCACAACGTTGTTGCCAAACAGATGCCAGTTGCCAAGTAGGTCCCAAGCATGTTTGGCTGCGCAGCCATGGTGTAGCCGCAGAGAGGCTGCACAGCCAAACAGATGCGAGTTGCCAAGTAGGCCCCAAGCATGTTTGGCTGCGCAGCCATGGTGTAGCCGCTGAGAGGCTGCACAGCTTGTGATGGAGAAGACCTGGACTGTGTGGCGTGCAATGGCGTGCTGCTGATCTGCTGCAACAGGCTCACGGACTGCTGCACTGCCGCTACATCATAGCGATCCCTTGAGGGTGCAAACGCTGGCTTGGACTGAGCTGCAGCATTGCTGGCAAAGCGTGACAGTGTCTTAGGGACTGCAGGCCTAGAGGCTGCTCTCTGATAAGGCAGCCTTGCTGCAGCTGGCTGAGTGGTAGGCACAAGGTGTCCTAGTGGTGATGATGGCTCAGTTGCAGCTGCATGCTGCACGGAAAATGAGGATGCTACTGGCCTGGAACATGTGGGTGCTGCAGAGCTGCTCCCTGGAGACTCAGCATGCAGGCACTCCCTGAGCTCTGGTGAGGGCTCCCTGGGCTCTAGTGAGTGCTCCCTGTGCATTGTTGAGGGCTCCCTGGGCTCTAGTGAAGACTCCCTGGGCATTGGTGAGGGATCCCTGGGCTCTGGTGAGGACTGTGATGACTGTACTGAGGCCCCAGAAGCATACCATGTCTGCAACAAAGAAGCTTTGTCTTTATTTTATCCGCATGGCAAATTCAAGTGGGCTGAAATTGCAGTTTTCATACGGCTCCGAATCACATGAGTTTGACAACCAAGCAAACAGCATATAAGGCTCATAGAACGGACACGTATCATCATGCACCATGTGATGGCATCATTGCCTCCCGTCTGCAACTTGATGCTATCTGAAGCACTGCACAAGGGCAAGCAAAGAAAAGCCTACCTGCATAGCACCACTGATCTGCAATGCAGCACTGAATCTGGCCAGCTGTCCTCGTACATCCTTGTTTTGCTGGTGTGACAGCTCCTGCACAACAACAATACACTGCATGACCGCCCTTGCATGCAATCCTTTCCCTACAGGTGCTAGACCACAGCCAATGCTGCATCACATTGTTATTGAGCTCCCAACCTTACCCACGCTTTCTTGTACCGCAAAAGGAGAGTGCCCATCTTCAGAAGCTGGTCTTTTGCGCTTGTCTGCATATATCACAACACTGGGTTGTACTGCAGCAAAGACAGGTAAGCTGGTGAACACAGGAGCACAAAACCTAGGCAGCTTACCAATGTCTCTCCTCGGGACTGCAGCTTTGCTTGAAACAAGGCCAGATCTGACACTAGGCAGTTGCACCTTTGGACAGCAGCGACCTACGTGGAAATTTGGAGAGGTTTGTTTATCCTGCATGCTTCGGTGTGTATGATGCAAAATGATGCAAGCACTTGCAGGACAATGCATACCAATCACATTGCATGACGACTGCGTGTGACACTCTGATAGCATGCGTACTGACAGTGCTTACAATAAAGATGACTGTCCTGTGCTTACAGCAAACATGAGTGCTGATGTTGCGAAAACCGCTGATAGAAACAGCAGAGCAAGACAAGGCTCTCACCAATGAAGCGTCCTTTTGTCGTAACTGTTCATCCCTCTGCTGCAATTGACGCAGGAGACCGTTCATCTCTCTTTGAAAATGCAATGCATGCACTGCTCCACCCTGTAAAAAAAGAGTTTTGTAATGCTGGAATCCTGTGCATGGTTTGGAACACCAAGTAAAGGGCAGGCAAGAAGGTCAAGGCGTACAAACACTTACAGTTGTGCGTGTTCTGCGCAAAGCTGCCTTGTATTCAGCAATTTGTGACTCCAGCTTTGAAATGCAAGCCTGCAAAGCACAACAGCGCATCAGAGACGCATGCATCAAGCCAATAAGCAGGCTTGAAGGCAGGCCACATCGTCAGAGATGCAAAGCAGCCTCAGTGCTAACCTGTTGCACATTCATGTGGCGAAAGCAAGCATCAGCCTTCTCCTTACTGAGTTTGGCTTGCATACCCAGGCTACGTGCATTGGTGGCAGATGAGTCAGCCCTTGCTTGACCCTGAAACGGTTAAGCAGCTGAACTGAGGGTGTAGCCGATTGGGGCACGACGAACACTAGCACGGTGAGCACACTTGCCTGAACAGTATGCGCAGGATGTCCTGTGATGGCATGTACGCGATTTCTCATCTGTGCACACGCCTGCATCAGGCAAGTTCTGTGGTGAAAGCCACGCGCAAACACCACAGGGTATACCAGGCGTTGCAGCAGCACTCGACGGATTGCTCTTTGACCAAAAAACAGGCTAACCTTGTTGAACAGCGAATCCTGATTGGCTTTGAAGCCAAGAAGGGATAAGGCGGACTGCCACATAGCACTGTGCATTCTATTTTGGCTGACCCGCAATTGCAAGTGCAGTTGCAATGGACACTCGATTCTGGGTATATGCCGGGATGCAGCAAGCGAGTCGCTGGACAGGGTGTGAGTGTATGATACTCGTATGCCGGTTGAACAGCACGGACGTTCTGCAGGACGTTCTGCAGGTTGCTTTTCCCCCTCGCCCCGCCAGTCCTCTTCTTCAGTAGGTGAAATAGAAGGCAGCAGCGTTTGACAGGAGCCTGTTTCTCAGCGATGCTTCGTAGATGCAGTTGGCAAAGCGGCCGTCATCAGCAGCGTTGTGCGAAGGCCTGCTGTTCATTGTGAACGGCAAAACCCAAGTGCCAAAGATGTCGAAACCCCAGCAGAGCACGCTCTCTGGCTTGACCCTCCAACGCAATTCTGGAATGCAGCTCAAGACCTCACAATGGATATGAAGCATACGAGACAAGCGTCGCATTGCCCGCGCAGCCTCTATCTTGCAGCACTGTTTGTCCTGAACGCCCTTGCTCAGTCCGACACGGAGCAGTCTGCGCTTCTTGACTTTGCGTATCAGCTCAACAACTTTCAGGTGCTATGTCATCCAATTTTATCATAACACTACCTGCTGCGACGTTTGAATCGCTTTGATATACAGCCAGCTGACCTCGTGCTTGCTTCGACCCCGGCTGATCTTGCGCAGGACTTGGTCTCCAGCCCACATTGGCACGGCTGGGGAAAAGACACAAACCCTCTTTGTCCGTCAAGGCAAATCAGCACGTACCGAGAGCAGCTTTGCGAGCCGTCTTACCCTGGGAGTATTGATCCTCATAGTCAGTCCTGGACAGGCATAACTTGTACACCAGAAGGCAAAGTCCTGTGCCTGATCTTGCCTGGATGGGGCTTGCAAGGCAATACCAGTGCATTAGAGCAGCTACAATCGCTGCATTCCTTACAGCTTGTCAATTTGGCTAATAACAGCCTGACAGGTAAAGCATTGCAGCAACGACCAGCTGGCAGAAGTCAGTGGGTACAACTTGTGTCTGATACAAGCTGATGCTGCCTTGACAGGCACACTGCCAGCATCTTTGCCAGCAGCTTTCAGGACCCACAATCATGGTGCATTCCCAACTATCAGCGTTGTCCACCTTTCCAATAACAACATCACCGGCACACTGCCATCTCAGTGGGGAGAGCCTGGCTCAGGATGGGGGGTCACGCTTGAAAGATTGTATCTTGACAACAATCAGCTGACTGGAAACTTACCTCAGCTGTGGTCTGACAGCAGTTCTTTGTGGAGTCTCGAAAGACTTGACCTGTTCAACAATCAGCTGACTGGACCTGTGGCATGGGATGCAAGACATCTGCCCAAGTTGGGAAGTCTGGTTCTGAGTCCAGGTGATTGTGCTGAGCTTCACACCTTCAATCTTACTTCTCACACCATCAAGCTGCAATGTCATCCAGTGTAACTTTTTGAATCCTGCTGGCTTTGCAGGCAATGCATTCTGCGGCAACGTGCCCCGCACCCTTGAAGGGGTAGTGCGCAGTGTTGTGGGAGTTCGGGATGGACAGCAGCTCCAGCTGAACGTCACGCATTTCCTGAAGCCCTGTCCAAACAACATGATGGGCAGCAATGGAATCTCTGAATATGCTGTTGTGACAGGTAAACCATGCACATGCCATGTTTGTGTGCAAGATGCAATGAGCCCCTTGTTCTATTTGTTTTGGGGTTGTAACTTCATTCATATGAATTCTACGGGAATCGTTTTGATTTGGTGACAGACTCAACAAAGGCAACCATGCTCAATACAGAGATTTGTAAAAGTCAATTTGCTTTGTGACAGATCACTTGCATGAGCAGCAGGCGACGCCGCTGCTCATTTGTGCACAGGCCGTCAAGCCACTTGGTGACCTGATGCATCACAATGTGACCTGATGCATCACAGTGCAGGTTATCCACGCTTTTCTGCAGCTGATGAGGCTGCTGAGCGCTACTGCTTGTGTTGCAGGACTGGTTCCAGCAGTAATGGTGATTTTTGTGGCCGCTACTCTGTTGGTACTGAGGCTGTCAACTCGCAGACGCAATGAAAAAGCGCAATTTATTATCGACAGTGGCTGGTCAAGCCATACCAGCACTTCAGCTTCACATGTGCACCAGGGCACTAATTATGATCTCCCAGGGACATCTGCTGAGCCTCAGAATTCCCTTTCAGCAAGTGACATCCTGGACTCATGCACAATCTGTCAGCTGATGCCCGCTTTATCCACACCGCTCACAGGTCACACGACCCATACAGAGTTCTGGACAGCACTGGCCACCTTTGGAACAGAAAACTGCAGGTCGCTTTTGCCTCTGTCGCCGCTGCATGCTGAAGGAACCTTCCGTTTGATCCCTGCACCTCTTTGGCAAGAGGTAGCAATTCCTGCAGACAGGGTCTGCATTGTGCAGACGTCTGCTGGGCAGGACTGGATGTTGGGCCAAGGCTCATATGGCAAGGTCAGCTGTGCCTGAATCAAAGCCTGTTCCTTGTCAGTTAGTGCATTGTCAGTGACCCAACCACGTATCTCATAAATCTGCTTCTGTGCTTGGTTTCACTGCAACTGGCAGTGCAGATATAGAGTTGCTGACAAATCACACAAACATCAGCTTGCATCTGTTCAATCTTAACATACATTGAAGCTCAGTGTGAGCAGTGATGCTCTGCAGGTGTTCAAAGGTGCAATGGATGGCGTACATGACGTGGCTGTTAAAGTATTCAGTGTACCCAGCAGTGCTCGTGACATGGAGGTCATACACACAGAAATTGCAGTTCTCCGTAGCTGCAACAGCAGCAACATTGTGCAATTTCATGGAGTGTGTTATAAGCAAGATAATATTTGGGTAGTCATGGAACTCCTGGAGCAGGGTAGCCTCTACAACTCTTTGGAACGCAGCAAAAGAAGGTGCCTGTGGTATCACAGGTGTCCATCTGCAAATTCTCTTGTTGTTGCTGTCACCCATGTACTCATACTACTACACCCCATGGCTGTTGTATCATGTCACTGGCAAGATTCCTGTTGATGCTTGTTTGGACAAGGCATGTCTGCATAAGTCCAAGCCCAACGCTTTGAAGACCAGCAACCTTGGCATGCTGGTCACTGTGTACCCTGACAGTGACTGTTCTAAATTGGTCATTGCTGCAATTGGGTATCCAACGTCGGTGTTTGCTGCACTTTATGGACACAATGTTCAAATCAATTTCTCTCATCTTGAGCTGACGTTATGAGCTGGACTTGTGTTTGCTTGCAGGGGAGCCAACATCGCCTTGGACATTGCCAAAGGCATTTACTACCTGCACAGCCACAATATCATGCACCTGGATCTCAAGTCTCCCAATATCTTGCTAGCTGCAGACTATTCAGCCAAAATTGCAGATGTTGGCCTGTCCCGTATCTTCACGACACAATCTATGTCTGTTGCTATGGTGAGTAACCCTGCAAACCGCTATGTAGTGAGAATTGAGCGTACTGCAAGGTGCTCAATTTACTGTGATGCATGGCTCTGTCGCCAGCATATGTTTGTGCCGTCACGCTGTGTTTTATTGCAAGTGTGTGCAGCAACAGCTTAAAAATGGATAGATCTACCTGCTGTATTGACGAGAATGCACTCAATAGACAAAGCTCATCGTGTACACTTTGGACTGTATCATGCCTTAGCTGGGCATTGCACGCTTAGCGTGGGCACAGTCAGCACCATGACAACTTTTGAGTCATCCATTGTCTGCAGGAGGTTGGGACCTTTCACTGGATGGCACCAGAGTTAATGTCTGTTGGCAAGTGCACAGAGAAGGCTGACATCTTCAGCTTTGGTGTTGTCCTGTATGAGATCTTGACGGGTGCAAGACCCATTCGTGGTAGAATGAAAGCTGTCAAGTACGTGCCCCTTCTGCATCGCTGCAATTGCTGAATGATTCAATGTGTCAGGGCTTGGTCTACACAACAGTTCCAGGACCAACACCAAGCCGCTACACTCACTCACTGGCCACATTGCACCACTGCCCCTGATTTGCTGAACAAGCACAGCCATTACAGACTGACTAGTTGTAGCTGACTAGACAGAGCTCACATCAATTGTGTGCTGTTTGTAGGGTACCACGCCATGGTCCACTGGCTATCTTTCAGCTGATGAACAGGTGCTTGAGTGAGCAGCCAGAACAGAGACCCAGTGCAGCTGATCTAGTGCAGATCATTGCAGCCAATCTTCCTCAGAAGTCTACGCTTGCTCCCAGCAAGTGAATTTAAGATGCAAGGGCTGCAGCAGCAGGAGCTATTGCAATGCCCACTGCTCTAATTGGCAGCAGCGACAGTCTAAAGCAAGGTGTGCAGCTTTTGAAACTCTGACTTGTATAAAGCCAGCATGATCATGTTGTTGGCTTAGCAGTATTTCCAAGCAAATGTAGTACCTTTGTGTGAGCATAAGCAATGGTGAGTATTGCCTTGGCTAGCAGCAGCTTTGTGTGAGCTTTATTGCATGACGTGTGAAATAATGGGCTGCACAGTGTCTGATGTGCATGCTTGTTGCGTCTAGGACATTGATGAGCAGTTCTTCTGGCATGCATTCAATATCTCTTCATGAAAGTGCAGATCAATGTGTCAATGGTGCTGAGGGGAATCTCAGGACTGACGGTGAGCCTTGGGCTGAATTTGAACAGCCAAAGAAAGGAGTGTGAAGCAAACAGCGGTCTGCATAAAAGCGTGGAACTTGAATGATCAAAATTGATCAATTGAATGCCCTCTAAGGCTGCCTTCGAATTTGCCGTTTGATATCCGTCACAATCCCAAACATTCACACTCTGAAAGCCAGACAACGCATCAAACATGACTCGCTCTTTCTGTTTTCACAAGCAGCCTACGACAATCGGCCTCCGAGATGCATTTCAGTGCATCGACTTGCATGACTGCATACTGTGTCTGGCTCTGCATACCCCTATGATCCAGGCATCCTGTGTCTCTTCTGGAAAGTCCATAGGAATTGCACTCTCGTCAGGGAGTTGTCTGCTGGGATCCTCAACCAGAGCTTGGCCCCTGAGTTGCAATCTATGGTGTATCGCTATCAGGTGCGTGTGTAAACTATGGCATTGAAAAGGATGATTCTGCATGACAAAGCAAGATCTGTGCGTGTGTGCAACTGCAACGCGTTCCAAAGACGAATCTTGTTAGCAACTTGCGCGCGCTAGACATGTAAGGCTCGTACGCTAGGTGGCGGCAGCTTCTGCCGATGTGCCAGGTGTAAGGCCGTAGGCCTTAACGATATCTACGCCCGACTAAATCGCACTGTTTCATGTGATCTACAATAAGTTCTAGACGACCCTGTTTGCCGCCTGTGTCTTTTGGGCCGCCGTCATCGACGAAGACATCATCGAATAATTATGTGCGATTGCCAAAATTAAGGTGTCCCCGCGTGATGTGTGTCAGCTGTCCTTTGCTGTGCCTGGTAGGGCTGCTATGCCTTACAGGCCTCTCAGCCTCTACGACAGAAGAGCAGGCACTGCTGCAATTTGCAGAGCAGATAAACAACTTTGACGTGAGTTACCAGAGCAGCTTGAAGCAGGCTGCCAACTCCCAGCATAGTCTGCAAGCACGCTTTGGCAATGCAGTGTTTTCTGCCGCTTCAAGTGACAAATACACCAGTATATCTTGCGTTCAACATTTCTGCTGCATTTCAGGAGGTGTACAACAGCAGCCAATGGCAAGGTTGGGGCAAAGATAGCAACATTCTGTGCCCCTCTATTGAAGTCAACACTGATAATGAATACCTTTGCTTCCCTAACTATCCTGGGGAAATCAATGCTACAAGTCAGTCTTGGACTGGTGTTGTGTGTACACCCAATGGCACTGTCTTGTGCCTCAGCCTGCCTGGCTGGGGACTGACAGGCAATGTGAGCGTCCTGGATGAGCTTGTGCCTTTGCAAGACATGCAGCTGTTGAACTTGGCAAACAACAGCTTGACAGGTATATGCTGTTAACACTGCAGACAAGTTGTCCAGTTCTGTGCAGTCCAATTTGGTGCAGTCAGACCACTGTTCAAACCTGCAGGTTCCTTGCCAGACACGCTACCAGCTCAGCTTAATAACTCGGACCCGGGTAATGTTTCCCTAGGCTTCATTTATTTGTCAAACAATAGCATCTCTGGTTCTCTGCCAGCTGTATGGGGCGATGCTGTCAATGGTTGGGGACAGTTTCTCCAAGGGTTGTATCTTGACACAAACCAGCTCACAGGGCAGCTGCCACAGCTCTGGTCAGACAGCAATTCTATGTCAAACCTTTTCAGAGCTGATTTGTTCCTTAATCAGATGACAGGCAGTGTGGCTTGGAATCCCGTCAATTTTCCAAGCTTGGGGAACTTGGTGCTCTTACCAGGTGAGCAATGTATGTGCACGTGTTCGCTACAGGATAGCTATTGCGTCTTCGCTTGTGCATCGCTACAGGATAGCTATTGCGTCTTCGCTTGTGCATGTTATGCCCAAAGCCATGAATATTATCCTCTCCTTGTTCTTAGCACAATGCAGCTCACCTGCGTGTATAGCAAATAGAGCCTGGATTGGGCTGTCATCACTGAGCTGTACTTTTTATTCTTGTCATTCTGAGCATGCCAAACTCCCAGAGCCATGCTACTTTTGCAGGCAATGAATTCTGTGGGAATGTCCCCAGCATGCTTGATGGGGTTGTGCGTGACTTGACTGCCACCTTTGGCGTTCATGAAGTGTTGACAAATGTGACAAAGTTCAACACTGTTTGTGGCGCTGGGTCAAGCAGAAGCTCTGTTTCCAAAGGCGCCATAGCTGGTATTGATTACTATTGTTTTGAGATGTGTTCGAGTTGCAGTGCATGTAACCTTCATGGAAGCTGTCAGACTTTGTAGTAACAGGTATTGCATTCATCACAAGAGAGCACAATGCATCTCACATCTGGCAATGTGCAAAGTTGCTATTCTGCAATAGCTCTGCTTCACCCCTATGTGTCTGCAACGAGCATGCTTGCTGCTTGCAGACACTATTGTACGAGGCTTGTACTGTTGTTGCGCGGATCAGACTTACCCTGCTTTGACCAGAAGGATGCGCTGCAGTAATAAATGTTGGTTGACAAGGCGCATACAATGTGTATTCACAGTCATGCTGCGCTGAGCTCCTCATGTTCTAGCAATGGATATGATGTTTGCATTGGGTTGCAGGGGCTGCGCTCGGAGCTTTGGCAGGTGTCCTGCTGGCAGGGTCATTGTTGTTGTTCTGCTACCGCTGTAGACTGTTCGCTTCTGACTCTAACAAAAAGCAACCCACCAATTTAAAGCTCTCGACAGTGTGGCCTTTCAGGAGGCATCACAAAGGGCAGGCTGCCTCTGTCACATCACGGCAACAGCCAGATGTCAGCAAGCTGCGGTCTTTGTCAAGCACATCAAGCAATGTAAATTTACTTGGCGATGCAGCTGGCAGCGATGTACTGCCAGACCTTGGCTCCAGAATGGGAGTTTTCAATGTGGCTGGTGTGTGAGCAGTCAAATGCCAGATAGTTGCAAAGTGCGAGGCCCCCTTTTATTTGATGTTTGGTCACCAGTGCAATGTCAAACTCAGGACATATTGCTGGGACCTGACTACCGTGTACATCTTCCAATAATGAGGTGTGCAGAAACATGACAATGCAGTAACCTGGTCTCACCTAGACTGACAGCTGGGCAAAGGTCTTTGCAGTCAGGTATAGGCAATCGATTTGTGCACACTGGTACATAATGTCAGTGAAATCACCACAGACGCTATCTGATGACAGGATACTGTACAGCACATGTAGTTGCTGGCTGCACTGACCACCTGCAGTCTTAGATGTTGCCAGTTTTTTACATCAGCAAATCTGCTGAATAGAGGGGTTGTACTTTATAGCTTTTGTTGACATTAAGAACGTTTTGGTGCTTACCTGATGAGTACAATTAGAAGACAGGCATTCTAGTATGTGTTGTCATGTGATGCAAGAGTATGTAGTCGCATAAACTCAGTTGAGGTATATGGGTATCTGATCAATTCCCATTGAGTGTAAAATGCAGTGAACTAGCTGTAGCATTACGCCTTGTACCTGAGCTCTGCATGAGTTCATCTGAGCATTCCACACTGTACACCACGTCAGAAGTTAGCCTTCGCGTAAATGTGCAGCGGCTGGCAGACTTCAGCATTCAATTTGCGTGCTCGCAGGTGCTGACCACAGCTTGCTTAGCAATGCACAATCTTTGCTGTGGCCTGCTCATCTGCATCTTTTTTGTGATTTAGTATTCATTGCAATCAGCACCTTGCATACTACCAGCAGCATATTCTTTTGGGGTGGGAGATAAACGTGTCATGCCAGCGCGTTTAGATGCATACTGTTTTGAAGGCTAGATTATGTCACTGTGATTTGAAGACCAGTTTGCTGTGATACTAGTCAGGCATATCTATACGGCATATGTACACGTATATATATGTACAGCAAGGTAGCTAGTGACAGGGTTGTTAAGACTACATACTGTATCTGACACAGTATTGTATCTCCGTAATCCAGGCATGTTACCAGGCATGTTACCAGGCATTTTACCAGGCTCTGCAGACCAATGCATCCTGGTGAATGTGTACCTGAGATCCAATTTATTGAAGGGGACAGGCCTTGGGTGTTGAGATAGAAGCTTCTCCAGATGTATGCGTATTTCTGAGGGCACTATTCACACCGAAGGTATTGCAAAAGCGTATGTTACAAGGCGAGGGTGCTTTCTGTGGTATTGCTGAAGCTGTAAGTGCAGCTGAGCTGCTTGACGTCAGGAGCACCTGACAGCTGCCAGCCAAGAGCTCACACATGCACCAATGACATAGGAGCCAACCTTAGGGTTTGGCAAAAGACTACCTGAAGAAATCAACACATAAACAGCTTTGAAAATACAGTTGGGTGCCAAAGCAAAATGTGCACTCCAAAATTACTCTCAGGCGCCAAGCAGAAACAAACTTATGGTTGAATGCTGTATAACCGGCCAATGTGTGCCAACATGCCTGGGCAGCGGAAACAGCTCAGCAACCATAGCTGCGCAGGGAAACCCTGCGTAGCAAGATTATATGGTAACACATGACAAATGATACACGAAAAACGTTGCATGCAAACCATCACATGAAATGCAGTCAAGACCTGCATGCGCATACAGACAGCAGAGTATCAGTGTCACTCAGTATCAAGCTCATCAGGCTGCAGCTCTGACAAGCCCAGCTGAGTCATGCAGCCAATAACTTGTCAAAAGCAAAGCAATTTTGACACTGATCGCAAAGCAAGCTAAAGAGCAAAAAGAAGAGTTTACCGTGCAAGAGGCATGGAGATCCCTGACAAGCTGATACCTCAGAGACAGCTGCTGCTGCTGCTGCTGCTGCTGCTCTTCATCCTGGCTAGAGCTGTGAGAGAGGCTGCATCTGCCAGCTGACAGCTGCCGTTGTCCTGACGATGAAAAGCTGGCCTCTGACACTCACAAGAACAGGATAGAAGAAGAACTCACTTACAACAGTGTGTAAGATCGGTCATCGCCAGCTGCTTGCATACTATGCCGCTCCGCTGTGAGTCATGTTTACGGGCGCAGCGGGAGCGGCAATGCGTGCACGTGTATCATAGCTGGTGTTTATTTACGCTGGGAAAAAGATGCCCACTAGGAAAAGTGCAGTGCACAGCAGCTGACTAGGAAACTGAAGATCAAGGTGGGAGATGGAACGTCGAACCAGGCTTCAGCGACATTGTTACGGGATGCATCGTTCAGTTGCGCACAACAACAGAAGGATGTACTTGCGTAGCTGCATTACAACAAGTCGCCTGTCGAAACCGACTTTTGCTTGTTGCTCTTGTGCCATTTCACCGAGTCTGCAGAGCTCAGTTCCGTAGGTCAGAGACCGCTGTAAGCACGAATGCAACTGCTTTCAGGCTCCACAGTAACCAGCAGTGCTGATGTTCTCCCCGAGCCGTGTTTGCTTCTGCCAAATACTGCTCGCTTTGTGTACACTGCTCTTGTGGGACGGCATTGCCGCGTACTCGTCGGAGGAACTTGCTCTGCTTCAATTTGCTGCGCAAATAAGTAATTTTCAGGTACAGTGTGTCATGTGAACCTGTGCGCCTCTCATTTACAGCTCCGTCGCTGCTTTTGCTGTGCTGCACCTGAGTTTAGGCCCTGTGAGGCACACAGCACCTGACACTGTCAGAGTGTATTTGCAGGACGTTGCAGCAGCATACCAATGGCATGGTTGGGGTCTGGACAACAATACCTTGTGCCCCTCTGCTCAGATCAGTACCAGACAGGAGGTGTTGTGCGAGCCTGGATATCCTGGAGACATTGACCAGGCCAGCCACTCATGGACAGGAATCACGTGCACCCCAGATGGACACGTCACCTGCCTTAGTCTCCCAGGATATGGCCTCAGCGGCAATATCAGCTTGTTGCATGACTTGGCCCCGCTCACAGACATGCAGCTCCTAAATATCGCAAATAACAGCTTTACAGGTGAATTGGTTCTCATGATCTGCCATACATTGAATGGCAGACATATACAGTATGAGGTGTTGGCTGCCTCTGCAAGCAGGTTTTGCCTCTTTGATCTGCAGGTGCCTTGCCAGCAAATCTACCGTATAAGTTCACTAACAGCTCAGCAGGTATCGTTGCAGTGACTGCTTTGTATCTTTCAAACAATAGCATCTCTGGCAGTCTGCCAGCAGCTTGGGGAAGTGGATTTTTTGGATGGGGTCCAAGACTTCAGAGATTGTACTTGAGCGACAATCAGATGACTGGCCAGCTACCACCAGATTGGTCAGACAGCCAAGCATTGTATGATCTGAGCAGACTGGATTTGTTTGGCAATGAACTCACAGGCTCCATACCATGGAAGCTTGCCGACATGCCTAGTTTGCACAATCTGGTGCTGCTCCCAGGTGCGTAATGCTCTACCTGAGCATGCATTGTTATCTTGCTATCACTGGTGGGATTACACATTCGGGTTCTGAGTCTGTCAGCTTTCATCCAGAGCATATAACTTTAAACACACTGATGAATGTTTTGGCTGTCTGAGAAGAATCAACACTGACGCTGCAGTGTTGTTCAGGTAACAGTTTTTGTGGTGACATATCACACGAGTTTCATGGAGTGGTGCGTAAGTATGCTGGTAATGATGGCCCTTTCCAAGTACTAAACAACGTGACAAGCTTCAATCACAGCTGTGCCGCAAGCATTTCTAAGTCAGGCAGCAAGACCCATCAGCTTGCCATTGCAGGTGTGCCGCTTGTCTTTTGCTAGTGTTGCATCATGGTTCATGGCATCAGTAGGGGCACAGCATTTGTCAGAGGCAACCTTACAGGGGGCATGCTTGGTGGCAGATGCGGTCACATGCTGTTCAGGATTTTCCTAACATGGCCAGGTTCATACCTGTGCCATTTCCATGTAGCTGGATACTCAAACTTCTGTGCTACGCACACAATGGCCAATGGCTGTGACTCAATTTAATGAAGATAAACAGCATGAGCTGTCTGCAACAGTCTGAGAGATGTCAAACTTACATGAACAGCCCATAGTACAAATACAAAACATTCTCTTGGCAAACAAGTCCTTTTGTCAAATGCAGCCGCTTCTGTAGCTTTTCATTTGTTCCAATTAACATTGAGCCAGACGCTTATTTTGCAGGGTCTGCAGCAGCTGCTGCTGCTGGAGCTGCTCTGGCTTTTGTGTTCTGGTGGTGTGTTTGGCGGCAGAAGAGCATTTTCCATATCAAGCCGTATGCTTCAGTGCGAGGTGACCAAAGGTCTACACGGTGGAACATGCTGAGCTGGCGTGCATGTGACCCTGATGAAGTTGAACCTCAGCACAGCATAGACAAGCTCAGCACTGATTTGGGTGACTATGCGTCCAATTCAGTTCCTGAGGTCCCTGCTAGCAGAACATCCTTTGGCTACCGCTCTGCATACAGCATGAAAGCAGCTGTCACACCAATGGTCAATGTTTCTCATGCGAGCCTAAGCGCCTCAGCAGCCACAAGTACTGCCTACTTTACTACACGGCCAGTGATGACGGAGGTAGCTGATTTAAGACCAATCGCCTGGCCTTCTGTGGGGCCCATGCAGCAGAGCCTTTCAATACCTGCACCTCTGTGGCAGGATGTTGAAATTTTACCAGATGACATCAGCATTGCACAGACTGCAGCTGGCACTGACTGGATCTTGGGGCAAGGGTCCTATGGCATGGTATGCTTGCTATTGGAGGCTGTTTGTTCATAGACACTTGGTCACAGCACACCTGTCTCACCAGTCATGTGCTTTCTCATATGCCATTTTAGCTATGTGCAGTATCAAAAACTTGATGTCGATAGCAAGGAAGCATTGTATGTTTGCTTCCTATCAACGCTGGGCCATGGACAGTCCTGAGTCTGGCTAGGTGTGCTAACATGCAACCTGCTGTGGTCTTGTTGATTGGCTGCAGTATAGCAGCCAACTAAAGTTGATGGTGCATCATGCGTGTGGACCCACAACCTCCGATCAGAGATTCTGCCTGCATTTGCATTCCATGTCTGTGTGGAATGATTGCAAGCTGTAGGGAAACCCAGGGCTGCTGCAGGTGTACAAGGGCATCAAGGACGGTGTACATGATGTTGCCATCAAGATCTTCAAATCAGTCAGCACAGCTCGAGATCTTGAGCTACTGCAAACAGAAATTGCAGTGCTTCGCAGCTGCAACAACCGCAATATTGTACACTTTTACGGCGTCTCCTTCAAGGGGTCGGATGCCTGGCTGGTGATGGAACCACTAGAGAAAGGGAATCTGTATAACGCCTTGGCATATGGCAGGGGCCTGTGCACATGGTACAACAGGTACTGTTTATGTTCTTTCTTGTCTGTGTCTGCAATATGTGTATGTTGGCCTGTGATGACATCTTGCTGCATTGTGCAACACTGGCATGATCAGGTGCAAAATACAGCACCTTGTAGGCACCAGCATCAGTCATCCAACAATGAATTTGGTTTGGACACCACTGTGTATCTATGACAGCATTGCATCTGCAGCAACATCTGATGTGCAAAGCAAACATGGACTGTGTTTAGGGGGGCTGGTATAGCGTTGGACATTGCCAAAGGGCTGCACTTCCTACATAGTCATCATGTCATGCACCTGGATCTCAAATCCCCCAATATCCTGCTGGCACAAGACGGCACAGCCAAGATTGCAGATGTTGGTTTGTCACGTATGTTCACCACGCGGTCACTGCCTGTTGCCAAGGTGAGCAATCATATTGAATGGCTCCACACAATTGTACACACAGGCAACTGCAATGTGAAACATTCAGCTCTAAATGTTACACACATCTACATCTACTTTTCTGCTTCAGCATGCTCTCATGATCTTGTGCTCTGTTTGTGAATATACTCTGTGCTAATCTGAATGTCTGTCTGAAAAGGGAAGCCAGAGTTGCCAGGCTCTTCTTGTGACCTGTTGAGTCATGCTGTGCAGAACACTGGAACATTTCACTGGATGGCGCCAGAGCTCATTGCTGCTGGGAGATGCACAGAAAAAGCCGACATTTTTAGCTTTGGGATTGTGTTACACGAGATCCTGACTGCTGAGCAACCTATTCGCGGTCGATTGAAGGCAGTGCAGTAAGTTTTATAATCTCTGCCTAAAGCAATTGCAGCAAGCAGGTGCCTAGTGCTGTGTCAATGTCACACATTCAGGTCTGCAAATTATTGTGACATCTTTGTATCTGCATTCATGTACAGCTGACATGTATTGCAGCAATGTATGTCGTTTCAAATCTTGCTCAACCCACAGGCCACTCAGCCCAAGCCAATTCCATGGCTTGCTGTGAGCTCTCCCTTGGCATGCCCAAGTTGCAATGCACTCTTGCACTAGTGCACCAAGTCATACCTTGTTGTGTTATGTCAAGTGTAAAGCGTGTGCTGCTGTTGCATATAACAAGTATGTATGTACAGGGTCCCAAAGCATTGTCCTCAAGACATTGTCCACCTTATGGCCCAGTGTCAGGAAGAGCGGCCAGAAAGCAGACCTGCTGCAACTGATATCATCAGAGTCATTGCAGATAATATGCCTCCCAAACAGCAGAGGCACTGCTCATGACAGTGCCTTGTCTAGTGCCTGTAGGATGTGCTCAAACAGAATTTTCTGTAGTTTATTTGAACTATGAAGATTCAGGAATTTCTGTTTAGCAGATATGCAGCACCCAGCAAATTGAAAGATACGTTACAGCATGCTGCAGCTGTTCGCTCTGAACTAATGATTGGCTGCAAGCCACAGCAACAAAGCATGCGCATGTCACACTGTGAAAACTTAATCGCATTAAGTTGGGTTAGGGACATCAACGTTGTCAATCTGGTATATTCTCCAGATCTGTTCTGGCTATTGTAGGGTAGTTCCTTGATAGGTTGGATCTCAGACACACTTTCCCAAGGATACACTAGTTGCAGAGCTTGGTAAAATGCCTGGATCATAGAGGCATTGCATCGGATTCAGTATGCAGTCAAGCAAGGTTGTGTTAGGCTGCAGCTGCGCAGTGCATTGAAATGCATGTCGGAGGCTATACTTACAGTGGTGGGGAGTAGAGTCGCTGACTGAAAAGCTGCTGGGACAATAATCATGGCATCTGTTACTAACTGTCAAAGCGAGGCTGACAGTACTGTCCCGATGCCACGAGCGCAAGCACAACGCATGTAGAGCTGATATTGCAGATTGTGTTAGTGGTTATACCTATAGCAGCGGAGTAAATAGCCCTCAGAATGTGTGTCCGGGCTGTGTCAAAGAGTGCAGTCAGGCACATGCAGGTACTTGACCACAGAGCCAGGCACAAGGCAGACAAGGTCGAGACCCGCACTGAAGCTGCTCTTGCTGGCTGTCTGTATGTGCTTGAGTAAGTAATGTAGAGTAGTTACACGACGCGTCAGTTGCAACACTCTCGGGGCAACATAAAATACACATGTCAGTAGCAAACACAGCCCACAACATGCCAGCACCACCACCCAAAACAGAATACGTCTAAAAGAGACTGTGTCTCATTCACATAATCAGGCAAATAACGCAAAGTAACAAAGCAGAAACGGCAAGCTGCAATCTATATAACACATTTTGTCACTTCGAAAGTTTGGTCTGTAAAGAGAAACTATGACGGCAAGACGTCCAGGGATGAAAGCACAGCTGCATCAAGCTTGCTCTGCAGGCTTTGGCCAGATGACATTGCAATGCTGATCTCCTCTTTCCTTCAAAGAAATTTCATTGGCATACACACCAGACGTAGCAGCTGCCAGCACCACAGTAAGGGACTGCTGGCGAGAGAAGTCCCTGCAGCAATTCAGGCAGAAGTGATCCTGTTTGCAGATCCAAGCTACTGAGTGCAGAGCAAGACACAACTGTGCATTGAGATTAGGTTTGGGCATACAAGCAGCAACGCACACAGCCACGCAGTGGATTGTTGTAGTTTGATGCGTCATAACGTGTCGCAGGCGCGACACAAAGTCTGTAGCAACGCTGTCAGGCTTCACTGAGTCGACAGTCAAGGGGATGCGTTACTTCAAGCGGCGTGTAATGTGCAGAAAAGCCAGTCGATTGAAAAGCAGCAGACCAGATGACTCACTCTAGCTCTGATTATGGCTTGTCGTCCCCATGGCAGTTTTTCTAAGACCTCGTTCCTCGCCTGCAGGATATTCGAAATTCGATATGCGACTGCAAATTATGAACAGAGACTATGGGGTGGTCCACGCGTGCAGCAACGGCCAACAATCACAACCGACGCATGGGTCAAATCCAAAACAAATGCTGATCTCCACAAACAGCGGTGAAAACATCGATGAGAGCTACGCTCCGAAAAAGTGCACACCCGGGCCCGCAGAAACTCATAACAAAGACGGCATTCAGACACAGGGTCGAGTGCAACGGAGATGCCAAGTGACGCGAAACGCGCCAAGGATGGATATGACTGACAATCAGATTACGAGCTGCAGGGGTCAAGAAGCCAAAGCTGTTTGCAGACGCCATAGATCACATATAGTCTCACCGTGTATGTCTCCTCTGTGAAGGTTCCATAACCTGCAACCAGCACAATACTGATTGAGTTCAGTCAACACGTCAACTGTCGACACGTCGTATTGCTCCTATGCCAACGACCAGCTGCTAAAGTCTTATAGAGTCTCGATGTGGAGAACGGTCGACTCGAGCAATATACACTGATGACAGTGGTGCATCATGCGGTTCTATGGGTATGCTAGCAGGCATAAAGCAGACACAACGCCAACAGGAGGCTTGCGGGGCTGTTTCACGGTGTGAAGATCAGCTTACCTGTAGAGGTTGGTCGGGCCATGGCACAGGCTGCCAGCAGCAGAAGAGCGAGCGCAAGTACGACACAACGAATGGAGGCCTTCATAGTGATGGATGTAGAGGAGGGGAGCAAGCAGCTTTGGAAGTGTGTCGAGTCGAGCGCAGAATGTCTTGCGGTCTGCACGAGAGCTGGTTTTATACATCTGCACAGAATTCCCAAAGTTGTACGACAAACTACGATTGTGCGTGACTACAGCCAGATGTGATCTGACTAACGCTGACTCCTTGATAAATTGGATCTCAGATACTGTCCCCGTGACTAACGCTGACTATCACCCGTCATCCCAAACTGCAATCCGAAATACAGAGGAGCAATTTCCTTTCGAATTGATGCGCTGATCTGCAGAATACGCAATCTCGCTTGCTAGCATCACACTAGACTATAGTTAGCTAACTCGTATTGCACATCTTGCGCGAGCGCAGACCAAAAGAGCTTGTGATTGTGCACACATGTACAGTCTTGTGGTCCGACGGTCATGCAAAACTGAATGAATAATTACTATTTATAAATCACAGCTACACACTTTGTGTACACATACTGGCCGATGCATGGGCAACGGGGCTCACTTTGCTTGAACTCTTCTGCACATGCGCATGGTGCAGTGAAGAAGAAGAGAAGAAGAAGGTTACAAGCTTTGGCCAGCCAACAAGTCTGATCGCTCGTGGCAGAGCCTCAGCAACCCTGCCAAATGTCATTCATTTGTATCAAACTAAATGTCAGTGACCTCCAGATAGAGATGC
>JAABUP010003831.1_pt1 | contig 25967 bp, 24 predicted proteins | sample 5559201 | NCBI WGS metagenome assembly JAABUP01 (sample SAMN10711887, study PRJNA513373) | rock metagenome | isolation source: Antarctica rocks | place: Antarctica
TGAGGAGGATCTCAAGTATCCGCAGCAAATCCTCATTAACCCTTCTCCGTTAGAGGTTTCATCTCCGTCATGGGACTCGCCCTTTGTCTAAGCGCGCTTAAATTTGATATTGCAATTGGAATTGCAGTCCCAAATGATGCAAGACAGAGGACAGCACGATAAACTCACTCTTCTCTTATACTCGAGCTTGTTGGAAATAAAGAAACTGATTACATTAATGTCAAAATAGAGACAACGAGCTCACATTGTCTGACTACCAACACAATAATTAGTGAGCAAGAAACACACCTCTGACAATTCGTGTAGGACCCAACTCATCTCCGTGACTCTACCCCGCATTTTAATTTCCCTAATCCCCACATACATGCGATGCTGGACGGTCAGTGGGCGGATTATCAGGTTGACGTTTCAGGAGAGGGATCTTTATTTCCCCTGCACTAGCACCAAACAAGGTAGATAGCATCGGGAGTAGCCAATCGAACTTCTTTCCCTCTTGAGAGCCTCACATGGCTCGCGTCGCTGTGCGGTACTCATCCAAGAGATCCCATGATACGGCCAGTGATGACCAGCACGTTTTCGATATTCGGCTCCATCCTACTGCCCAGGGTGTTCTGATCAGAAATTGAACTCAATCGTTGAGATGCTAGCTATTCTGGCTCCAAGCGAGGAGACAGCGGAAACCCGAAGCCACTCTCGGGAAGCATCCACCTTAAAAAAGCTTGTGCGGCAGAGGTCTTGATCGAGAGGAATGTATGTCCCTTGAGTTACTCTACCGAACAGCAACTTGATAGTCAATCTGGCTATAGCTTTATGCGGTGCTGATACAGAGATAAATTTGGCTTTGCTGTATTTGTGGTTCAATACGCCAGCAAAGTGGTCTTCAAAGTGGCTTCTTAACGCATTTTTCGCAATCTGTCCATATTGATTTAAAACTCGAATCTTCTTCGGCAATACTATCAATGATGTTATCACGATGACACAGCGTATGATTGTGTGATTGACGAAGTCCGACAGGTATCGCGCAGGTCTGCGAATCTATTGGTGCTGCAGCCATGGCTTTCATTGGAGCTTTGATCTCCTACGTAACACCAATATTGTATGTACACCCTTTGGCCCTTCATAAGACGTTGAATTTCTACGCTGACATCCTTCTCTAGTCTCATGCTCTCCCCATTGACATCTTATACCGATCAGATACTTTCCATCAACCGCACACGCACATCGGCTGGGTTCTCACTCGACATTCCCTTTATTATGCTTACAGCCTCTATACTGAAGATCTTCTATTGGCCTGGCGCGCGATATGATCCTACTCTTTTGATCCAAGCCATTGTCATGGTAGTGGTACAGGTGGTTCTATTGAAGGTTGCCCTGGATAATCGACCTGCTCGGAGGGATGAAGGACCATTTAAGGGCATGGATAGCGGTCGCCCTTTCAACTTTTGGAGGTGGAGGTCACAGAAGCTGTGAGTACATCTCATGAAGAGGCTCCCGGGCTGCCATGGGCTATGGTCAAACATGTATCGTGACATGGCTTCTCACAAATCTTGGTGCTAATGTTTGCCGATGTGCAGATACTGGGAATACCTCTTGGGCTTGACTATCGGCCTCCTTGTCTTACATACCTTTTTTCGGCCAGCAAGCACATCACTTTACACTCACATCATCGGATATGTAGGCCTAGCTGTTGAAGCGGTCCTTCCTCTTCCTCAGGTCTTTGCCAATCAACGTGCCCAGTCGTGTAAAGGGTTTCGAGTCTCGGTTTTGGCAAATTGGGTGATAGGGGATGCGATGAAGATGGGCTACTTTTTCAACTCAGAGCCTGGGAAAGTCCCTTGGGCCTTCAAGATGTGCGGCATCTTCCAGGCCTGCTGTGACGCAGGCTTAGGGATCCAGTACTGGGTATATGGCGATGGTGAGGAGAACAAGGAGCGCAAATTTGGACAGAAAAAGCAGGCACGATTGACTTGATTAAAAAGCGTGGTTTCCAACAAAAAGCCCTTGAGGTTTTGCTCCCGAGGGTCGGTCGAATAAGTTGTGGCCAATGCTCTGATTCCCAAATTCCGATTTACTTTGGCTTTGACCAACGACAAACGACCCAAAAATTTCTCAAAAAATTCCGAGGCATTCCTGGACCTCTCGAACACATCGGGTGAAAGGATAGAACAAATGGGAAGCAATCGGGTGGACTTATACTACTGTGCAAACATGGAAGTCTTTTGCCCTACCGACCACGACATTTTCAATCACTGGCCAAGAACATGAAACTTCTATCTGCGAGCGCCACAAAGACCCCTACAGCGCGACGACCATAGTTTGGGGTGATGACGCAAGGCTCTTGAAGTCCGCAGGCATCGCAGGCATGAAACGGGGCCACGTCTGGGACAAGTGCTGCGCCTGGAGGTGAATACGGTCTCTGGCAGCGTCAACCATGGGCCTCAGGTATTAGAGTATGACCATAAGTAGCAAAATATAACAAAATCAGGCATCCCTACCATATCAGGTTTTCCAGCTAGCTTCGTAGACTTGTGCAGGATGTGGAGGTTGCCTTACCACGTTTACTTAATTGTCAGATGAAGATAAGATAGATAGCCAATTTAGCAGCCACTTTTTCAGTGAGCCCAACCACCGAGAGATCATAGCTGAGGTCTGTGGGTGGTCAACGGACGGAGTTGGAAACACGCTAGTGTATGCGCCGTAATAAGCAACTCCAAGAACCTCAACGACTGGTGTATCTCCTGAGGCGGCAAGCTCCCTTCAATCATACACATCAAACCTTTGTCTTTTCCAACTACACGCCGACACTGCAGCAGGTAAGACTGCCGAAGAAGCACACGTCAGCTTCCGTAATCAACAGAGCTGATATCGCTGACTGTCACACCATCGCTTGGCTCGCACCACACTCGCTTCAGAAACCTCGACACCTTCCTTGATAGAACGCGCAGTGCAGTGCTCGAGCCTCAGAAGCCTCGGAATGGTGTCGAGTTGCTATTGTGACACATTGCGCTGCGTTGATAAGGCTGCCATGATCATCAAGCATCCAACAGAGGCCCCCAAACTTTGCCGTCTCCTATGATAGCAACTGGGGTCCAAACTGACATCGTCGCCAGCCACCCGGGGCCGTAAAGCGGAATGACGTTCTGGCAGCGGCCGATACAGACGCCTTTCGATATCAGATATGTCTGGAGCGTGCTTTGTGACACCTTTCATGAAGCGCCCTGATTTTGAGAGGACACATTGCAGGTAAGACGCTTACTTCAGCTCTGTCATTTCTACCTTGCGGGCAGAGTCAACTTGCTCTTCGTCTCATGCTTGATATTTTTGTGATGGGCAAGGAACATTTGTGCCAGCTCAGTACGCCACTGATGCTTCTGTCTCTCAACCTGACCTACATGAAACCCTAGCCGGGTGCACAGTAATGCTCCCCCAACCCTAGCGACTCTGTATTTTACCGCCACGAGGCTTATACCGAGAAGATCTTTTCCTTCTTCATACGTCATGCAAGTAAGCAATCTGCAGGCTGCAGGGGTCCTGAAAATGGACCCACTCCATGATCCGTCATGCTTGAGGTTCCACTTTTTGATCGTCGGATTCGTGGCTCTGTTTGAAACTCGCGGTTTGAGCTCTCGGACAAATCAGGTGGGATGTATCAACAACGAGGTGGTGTAATCACATTTAATAAAGCCTCTTATGTTTTGTCATCGTCGCTCGATATATAAGACTCCCTCTCCCACTCCTTCATTCCTCATCCCCTATCCATTACCCAAAATTTTCCCGATCTTTTTCGTTGATCGAAACTACTTTCTTTCACACCCAACTTCCCCAAACAAGACTTCATCTCCATCCTCGACTTTTTTCCAACAACATCCCACAACCTCAAAATGCATACCTCAACCATCTTCGCCCTCTTCACCGCCGCTCTCGCCCCAATGGCCGTCCTCTCTGCACCAGAGCCCATGCCAAAGCACAAACCCCACCACACAGGGCATCTCCCTCCCTACCCATCAGGAACAGGCACAGGATACTTCCCCACTGCCACCACTGGCGTCTTCCCAACCGCCACTGGCTACTACTACAAGGGCAAGGGTCGCCACTCTCATTAGGCCGATGAGTTGAGTGAAGGGTACGATACTGCTGCTCCCAGAATACGTCCACACCTTCGAAATTGGCTGACAATTCGCAACAGCTATGTGTCGCTCCATTGCTTTGCACTGTCGAGCCTGTATGCCTAGTCGCCTTTGACAGGCTCGTTACGATCATCTAGACGGGGGATTTGGGTGCCTTCTGGGAGGAGTCTATTTTACCACGTGTCACAGCTTGATGGCATCAGTCACGGGTGATTCTGGTAATGGGAAATCATAGATGGATCAATTTAGAAAATCGCAATGCATGCGTAACAGCCACAAACACTCTGACGCGTCCTTTGATATTATGTGTTGCAATCCCAAAGCATCGACCAATCCAGACCTTCAAAGGGGCCAAAAAAGAACTTCATACAAGCCCATATGCACAGTGATCCCAGCACTTCCGCATCTGATCAATTCCTTGCACCCCTTTACCCTATCACCCCTGCCAAGCCATATGACCCACACCAGCCAGAGCCTGAAACAGCTACCGATTTGCGTCTTGGCTTCGGACGATAAAAAGTCGCCGGGCGGAGCTTACGAAGCTAATCTGGCTGGATCGGAGTGGGGGCTTTAACGCTGGGATGTTTCGGTTTGGGCAGGGGGGTGGGAATAGGGGATGGCGGGAAGGCGCGGGAGGGATTCGGGAGATGGAAATAGATTTTGTACATCTACTCACTGAGGCAGGGTTTGGATGAGGGCTGGGCTAGCTTTTTTGGGGAAGAGGCTCTTGGCTCACTTATCAGTTGACGAGAACACTCTTGCTGAGATATCTCAAGTGATGGTCTGAGCTGAAATGTTGTAGCTGAGAGCTTTCCGACATCATTGAAATTGGGAGAGTTGAGGCTGCTGCCCAAATGGGCAACTTAGCAGTCATTGAAACCCGGCCAGAGTATCTTCATGGGAACGATTTCTCGGTGTACTCAACATAAGTATATACGTCTGTTTCTCTCATCTCTCTCGGTGCAATCCGAGCTCTAGAGTACATCGACAAAGTTTTCACTGTACGCCACTCATTCAATCATCTGTCCCATACTGTTGCCCGTAGAGATGAAACAAATCTCAGGTACTATCCCGCTGTGATTCCCTCGCCGGACTATCATCCATTTCCCTCCTCGAACTCCAGGGGACCGGATAGATCCCATAACAATGCACGCTCTAAGCATTCCATAGATACAATCGGGGAGGACGCGGAACTATCGGATGAATATCGAGTCACCCTTACCTCCCAGTGCTCGGGACCTATTCACATGGTCAAGACCTAATAAATCATCTGCGCTCGATGCGGCTTCCGCGAGGATGTCGTCTATGGCGCCCTATTAGTCGCCACTTGGAGTGTGAAAAAGGAATGAGACTCACCATCAGTGAGATACACCGGTCTTGAATACATCGACCTCTGTACAACAGCAAACTTTATCTTGTCAAATTGTTTCCCCTTGATACCTATTCGTTTCGATAATCGCACTTTTGTGTCTTTAAACGGCTCGCCCTTTTGAACGGTCAGCAATGCCTTGCAAATTGGTATCGGACACTGCCACTAACAGATTTCACAACAAATTTGAATGGGATGCCATGCGGCTTATTCGACTCTTTATCAAAGTGAAAGCAGTAGATGGCCGCGTCACCTTCCTGTGCGTTCTGCTCCTCTTCTGGCACTACTTCCGCGTACAGTGTTGTGAATTCCGACAGTGTGGTGACTTGATAGTCTGCATTGAGCTCTTTATATACCTTGCCACCGTGTGCTTCGTATATCCGGACATTCGCAAGGGTTTCGTCATCCAGATTCGCTTTGTTTTGCAAGCCAGGTAAAATATCGCGGATTTGGCCCAACTTGGGTACGAGGATGTCAAATGTCTCCTAAGAAAGGATCAGCACATGATATGTATACATTCATTTTCGAGAACCTCTATACCTCTTTCGATATTCCATCGGTGACCCATGTGAGTTTGAGGTTTTTCTTCGTGTCTAACTCACTCAAGCTCATCTCCAAGATTTCGTAATAGAGACCATCATCTCGCTGATTATTATTACCGTAGGTACCAAATTGGGGATTCAGAATCTGATACAGATTCTGATTTGCGTTTCGTTTTACAGGGGCTTTTGCTTTGGCCGTAGTGACATTGACGGTAGAGAATCTGATGTGGGTGGGATCTACTTTGAGATATTCACCAACCTTGGCTGAGAATTGCTCGTATGACATTTTCCGGCTGAGGTCGAGCTTAAACCCATCCTTCTCGCCCTCGATCGGGAATTTAGGATGGAAGCTGACTGTTTTGCGGTTGAGCAGATAGTCGTAGAATTCGCGAGCATCAGTGTAGCCACCAGTTTGCGATATAGATGCGGCTTCCTTTTCCGACAATACTCTCTGGAAACACACAATGTCACCGTCTTGAATCTCTGCCATTGCTAACGTCGATTTCGGCTTCATTGGTTCGATCATGGAGTGCTTGATCTCTTCGTAGAGTGCGAGTGTTGGGGGCCAAGGTGTGCCATTTGTAAGACCGTTGGAAAGCGAAGATGCGTTGTGAGTCCATCCCATTAATTGCGTTATCATCGGAACCATATCCGCAACCTTGGAATGCTTCTTAAGGTATATGTGACCAACACCGTAGAGAGACTGTGCTTCGGCGTCGAAGAATTTGAGGAAAACCAGTATGTGTGCGTTATTGCTACCTAAAGGTTGTTGCTGCATCTCCGGCCACACGGGTTTTGCGTCCTCTATTTGGGAAGCTTTTTCCACCCATAAGCGGAAGCTCTTGTCTCGACCCCCATAATTATTGTAAGCTGCCTCCACACTCATTTCTAAATCTGTAATTGGCTGATCGGGTCTGATAGTCTTGTTTTGCCGATTGACCATGATCCATAGTCGAACTTGTTCCGCAGGAATTTGCATACCTTCTGCCAGCGTCTTGGCAAAGTCTGCCAATGTTGAAGTTTTCAATACACGATATACCTTCGGTATTGATTCGCCCGTGCTTTCGAGATCCCAGGTAGTGAGGTCAAATCCTTGGTAAGATTTGAAATTATCCTCACTGACAACCCCAACCGGTAGATATAGGTGTTGCTCTTCCTTTTCTTTCCGCTTACGCTCAATAGCCACCCTCTCTTCATTAAGTTGTTTAGCTACCGCACATTAGCGAACTCGTCTTTATTCAATAAAATAAAAGACTAACCTAGATGATGAGGAGTGTCTTTTTCAGAAACGTCGTGTAGGATGCTCTGTTCCCGACTCTGGCGTATATAGACCAACATGTAGGCGCTCATCGACCGTTTAGTTGATAAAGTTCTCGTGTAAGGATTCCGTATCCCTGTATTGCCGTTCAAGTTTGCATAATCCCCGCCAAAGTTCTCCTCCAAAGCCTCCCTCATGGTTGCCCTCGTCACTCTGTCATCATCGAATTTGTAGAAATGTCCGTCAGCGGTAGGTTTGAGGAAGGCGTAGTAGTGTCCAGCATTGAAATCTCCGCTGTGGACGAGTACGCCATGGAGCTTGTAGATGTACGGTTCGGACTTGTTGGCTGTATCTGAAAGGTAGGGGGAGGCATCAAAGACCTCGGGGAATTCGTAGCGGTCATTGACTTTCATCATGGCGTCGCGATTGATGTCGTACTCGAAACGTTTGAGCTGAAGATGGAGGACTTGAGGGAAGCTTTCAAAGATCACACCTTTCTTTGCGTCCTGCAAGCCATAGCCTTCTGCAAAATACTTGTTCTCGCCATCCATGGTCTCTACCTGGATGTAATCCTTGAAGCTATCGTCCAAGCACTTATTGCCACTGACATTGAGCTGAATGTCCCAGAAATCTTCTATTCTGGAGGATTCGTAATCGACATTGATACAGGATATATAGGTTTTCATCTTGCCCACGAACATCTTTGCCAACGCATTCTCGGCATCGGTTCCCTTCATACGCTCCTCCATCCGCTCCATTAGTACGCGTGAGAGCTCTTGGACATCCTGCTGTTCGAAGATGTGCTTGGTCTCCCATCCAAAAGATTGGGTCAGCTCCTGGGTCGAGACAGCATCGTCATGCGACTGGAGGCAGTAGAACAATCTCTGTAATGCCCAAGCGCTGTTTGCTTTTTCGCGCTCCGACTCCTTTTCTGTGGGGATCTGATATACGGCCTATGATACTTCAATAATGGTACTTTTTTTGGAAAAGAATGCCGTACCTCTCGGAAAGCATTCGTGAAGTAGAGTGATTGAAGCAGTGAGTTGAGATAACAGGTTGCGCCTTGATTCTTGAGACCGACCATGCCAGTCTCCTTTTTCGAATTGTAACTTCGATCACTTAGCGGGTTTTCTGCTACAAAGACAGAGAACTACTGACTTTATGAAATTATGCCAAAGCACTCCGGTGGGATCCTTGTAGATACGAACATATGCTGAAACGTTCACGGCATCATTCTCGACCAGGGGCCGTCCTTTGTCCTCCCAATGGGGTGCGAATAGTTTTCGTATTTCTGCAAACCTCGTGAAGCCCCAGTCACTTTCATCCGCATTGAAACGGTGATTCGCAGCTGGCAGCATAGATCAGCTCCAAACATCTCTAGGCATACCAATCTGAATCATACTGTGTAGAGTGTAGATCGAGGGATCTTGCTTGTTCCACAGGACCAGAGTAAATTGGGCGCAGGCATACCAGCCGTCAGGGGGCTTCTGATCCCCTTCTTCGTAGCCTTGTTCAAGGTAGAAGGAGGCGAAGTCGACGTTGTTTCCAAAAGGGAAAAGGAGTACCCTCCTAGAAATACAGTCAACGCTCTGCTAAAGTGCAGAGGACGACAACCGTAGAAGTATCTCTTGATCTTGGTCCCACATACCAAGGATGCCCACCGCACTCGAATACCGGGCCTCGCGCCTTTCTTGGTAGATTCCTCCAATCCTCTAGCTCCCATGTATGCACTGTCTCACTCTCTGTTTCTAAGTCCGGAAGTTGGGGCAAGACCCGAGGTTTCATAGCATCATCTGCCCAAAGTTATTAGAGACGGCCTTGAGCGCTACATTCTTCGGGATGCTTGTACAGTCGCTTGCAAGTATTTCAGGCTCCTTCTCTTCTGCGGAGTCGTCTGGCGTGATGATGGCCACATCCGGCTTCTCATCAACAGGGTCATAATCATCAATGAGCATGTCACCACCACCTCCCATCTGTAGATCACCCAGGTGGGTGTTCAAGTCAGCCACTGCCTCACGCTCATCCTCGGAGTCCATGACATCGTAGTCGGTGTTCGTGCTTACAGGATCCATCTTGAACGAGGGACAAAGTGAAGAGTGCCAGAAAGAGGTATGCCCAGAGGCTCTTGGTTACCCGGAATGTGGCCCCCCCGGTCAACCACGACACATAAATTAAATTTGTATCCAAAGCTAACACAGCAAGGCGATGATGGTGAATCAGAGTGCGCAGGTCCTCAAACCTCGAAATGTGTCATGCAAGTGTCACAAAAAGACTGGGTGATGACGAACTCGGCACAGTGCCTTGAAGCCAGGCTCTGCACGGTAAAACCAACTTTCAGCTTCAGCGCCTAATCTCTATACAGCTACTTCGTCTGATCTACACCGTTGACATTACAGCCATCAACCGTTGCGAAAGGAAGCACCAAAGGGTCTTGTCTAGGTGTCGCTTCAAAATCATTCCGGTATCAATCCACGTGGTGGGGCTTCAACACCTCCACCTCCACCCCTTGTCCTCCCACAGCAAAACCGGAGGGGTCCTACTCAACGGCCAACAGCTTGAGCAGCACCCACAGTTCGACGACAATTCTATCCAGATGACTGGGCCTTGGCTCTAGCTTTGCTGTATGGAGCCGTGCGATGCTCCCCAACAGACTACGGGGTCTGGGAACAGAGTCCTCAATATGTCCAACCAGGGCCGCTGCGCCTCGACGATACACTGCCACTGTGACAGCTCCTTGGCGACCAGCAGCCGTCCTCGATGAGTACATACCACTGCTCCACAAGTTTACATGTCCTTTGACTGACTGCTTGAAGGTGGGTGGGAAAGGAAGCGAGGCCCATCAGCTTGCGTATGTACCTCCAAGAGCTATCCTCCTCGATTCATTACATGTGTTGGAGCTTTGGGGTGTCTTCTGCCTGCATTGACCACATTGCGATTTCATCTCAAATTTCAGAAGCTTTCTTAAATTTCCGATATCACTCATGGGAATGCTGACTCCTTCGGTCTGTGTAGGTCAATTGACATTTTTTGGCCGTACCTTAACTGAGAACCGTCTTCTCAGCTCAGCAAATTATGTCCGCACCGAACTTCCGACAAGACTTGCCCACCGTCTTCGTGACATGCAGACACTTCCCTTTGTCGTCGTCACAAATCCTCATATGTCACATGTGTACGACCTGTATTACAAGGCTTTTGAAAAGTTACGCAGAGTGCGGGAGATCAAGACAACCGAGGATAACGAGAAATATTGCAAGGTCATTAGCGAGACACTCCAGGAGCATTTGACTGTCATCCCGAGGCTGGCGATGGGTGTCCTTGAGTGCCAGGATTTGATGCGACCAGAGCAGATCGATCGACTCATGAATACACTACTACGAGCTGTGAGCTTCACCACATAGAAAGCTCTCCTACCATACGTACTAGTGCTGATTGTCATAAAGCGGATTTCCCGTCGAGTAATCGCCGAACAACATCTCGCACTAACCGAAACATTCAACGCCCCATGGCACTTTCCAAATGCGAGTCAACAAGGTGACCCCAACGCTGAATTTGTGGGAGAGGTCTTTCTCAGGTGCAACGCCCGTGAAGTTGTTGAAGTGTGTTGGGAACGAGCGAAGACTCTTGCCAAAGAAGCATATGGTCCACAATGTATCCTTCCTCAGCTCAAACTTGAGGGTCACTTAGACGCCACCTTTCCTTATATATTGAGTCATCTGCAATATGTGATTGGTGAGCTTCTACGTAACTCAGTCCAAGCTGTTGTGGAAAGACGTTCTCCATCGGCTGAGAGCGCACCCCCGATCGAGGTCTTGATCTGTGAGGCACCGCAACATGTGATCATTAGAGTCTCAGATCAGGGCGGAGGGATTCATAAGGAAGTGATGCCCAAGCTATGGTCTTTCAGTAAAGGCTCACGCAGCCAAACTCACCTAGACAATCTTTCGCAGGTGCCAAAGATGGCTGCGACAATGCAGGAGTTGAAACTCCCAGACTTCTCGTCGGTCCCCAATTCGCCGAGTAGCGATCCAGCAATCGATCGGCTATCGGATGGCTCTCTCAGCTCACTGGCATCGCGGCCTCCCAATTTGAGACTTGGGATGGGTTTGCCTATGAGTCGTGTGTATGCAGAGTAGGCCTCAAATCTTCTAATTTTTTTGATTGATATTAGATTGACTAAAATATGCGGCAGGTATTGGGCTGGAAATTTAGAAGTCCACAATCTCGAAGGCTATGGGGTTGATGCATTCTTGCAGATATCCAAGCTAGGAAATAAAAACGAGCAACTTAGCACGAGAGCAAGCATGGATGCAATTTAATGCAGAGCTGGAACCCACTAGTCCAATATATCCAATCTGGATCAAATTGCCGTCATTGTACTGCTGCATTTGTGCGAGACGATCCCATTATTTACTGACTTTGTGATTCCAGGGCATCGTGGATCGCTCCTTCCCAGTGGCCGAATTTGGCAGTTGAAGAGGAAGTCACCAAGCTGCAATGGTTTCGGGGCCTCTACCGCTTTCTTCCTCTAAAGTTTACCCTGTTCCATCAAACATCCACATTGTGAGACATACATAAAGAAGCATCACAGACGTTTGGGAGCTATTCGGAACCATAACAGAGCCAAGTACCCGGATCTCCCTAGCATAAATAAGGCATGGAGGACGCGGAGAGTGAGGCTAGCCCAAGGTTAGTTGACGCTGCTTTGCTACCAGTACCGAGCTTGAAAGTGCTCACCCATCCACTCGTCATTTTAGAAGAGCCCTGCGGACGGCTTCGAATGGCAAGTATACCGCAGCTGGCGTCTGGTCTACTCCAGCAAACCCGCAGAAAACACCAATCAGAAATACCCCTCAATCCCGTCGTGCCAAAACCCTATCCGCCAGTACGGTCAGCCAGAGCGTACGCCGTCAACTATCGAAGTCACATGGTGACCTGTCAAGGCTAAGGCCTAAGTCACCACCACTGCCTGGAGGAACCTATGAGTTCCATCTCCCACCCGGAAGCTATGTGGACGATACTCAAAATGCCTTCTCGCCTGACTACAACCATCATAACCGGCAAAACCGGCACGCAATCCCCAGGGATTGGTTATCTAAGGAACCTGTTCTTGGGCCGAATGACAAGTCTTGGTCAACCACGCTTCCGACCTATGAGGATCCAAACCAGTCCCCCAACCAATCCAAATCTGGGGAGGACTCTGGTCAGACGAGCGCAGTGGTCGCCATTCACGGGCTCAGTTCGGGTATCCTCGGTCCCTTGGATTTCTGCGTACCTGTCATCCGCACATATCCCTCCGATCCCAACATAAGCAAGGAACCCTACTATGGTCCTGGAAGTCCTGGAAGCCGATGCCCGTCTGTCCAGCATGTAAACATGACTACAGTCTGGAATGGTATGCGATATACAGAGGCCCGAGAACTATACCGTATTCACAAAGCATTCATCATGACTCTGGAAAGAATCCTTGCCAGCGAGCTGTGGAAAATATACCAACGACAGGACAGTATCCCGGATGTCGGCTATGGCGAAGATTTGTATACCTCTGGCGTGGTTCGAGGCATCAGCTTCTGTCGCAATCAGCTGGTTGAGGAGATGGCAGATTGCCTGTACTCATCGAAAGAGGACATGCTCGTCGGTCAACTAGGGCTCATGCGGCTATACCTGGCGGCCAGTGACTGCCTGGTCTCCTGCGAGAACCATCCCCGAGACACTTCGATTACGGTACGTGTCTACCACGACCACAGATCTCATGTACCGCGGCCTGTCGTGGAAGCAGCATGGATCGCAGACTCTATAACCTTCAAGAATCTGAACGAGACCCCTCGCGAGGGTCAAGAATTTGCCATAATTCCCCAGTACCAGAGCAACTCTGCTTTTGGATCCAGTCGTTTTCCGTCAAATATCCGATACACCATTGAATCTCAGAACACCCCTTTGTCTTGGCTCGTGTGGGATGACCGTGTCGCCGGCTTCAAAGGCGTGGTCCCCATGTACTCTGACTTGCGAAACAATGATGGTCACTCTAGCACCGTTGTTCAGAGTCATCCATCTCGTCAGGGGCTACCGACTGCTATTGATAAGCTCGAAATAGATGTTAAGGCTGTTCTTCTCGACATCAGCGATTCCATGGCACAATACGAGCGAATAGTGCGTGCACACCTTACTCTCCAAGTTCTTCCATGGTACGTCTCGAACATCCCCAAAGTAGCCAGTAGATGCCAGCGTACAGGGTCAGGGAATTCAAACTCTTATTCGGGAGCGGGAGTGGTTGCACATGTCCTCCCACGAGTCAGGGGATCTGCTCTTGATTACGCGAGCCACCACGAAGAGAAACCCCTTGAAAACGACATCGGTAATCACAACCACTTTGTCTCATCAACGGCTGAGCCGAACGCCAAAGCATGCCAATCACCTGATACCGCCCAGATGTATGCTAACTGGAATAAAGCGTATGCGGAATTGGCCCAGCAACACGCTGATGTCAGATTACCTCGATCGCCTGGTGCCTTAACGGGTGTTAGCTATACAGATTCACATAAGCCAGATTCTCAGTTGTGTTCTACAGGGGAGCGTGACTTCCCTCCCTTTACACATAGTATCGATGGGCATCGACGAAGTAGTAGCGGCATGGCCAACTCGATCTCCTCTGAAAATGCTCCTGATTACGGGATCTTCCCTCGATCCCCTCGATTGCAGCCAACGCGTCGGGCTCGACAATTCGTGGATGCAAGGGTTCCAACGATTTCAAATTTTCCTCCGCCTGCCATCCGCTCGTTTTCATCGCAGACATTTGATCAAGATACCCAGGCTTGGAACAGGATGCAAACTCACGAAGAGGCATCAAGTTTTCGAAGTCTAGCCACAAGGCTCGGTAGCACCGTCCTGCCTCAGCTCAAAAAATCTGCTAGAGAAGCTACAATGCGGAGAATGCAAGCGGCAGCCCAATTCGGGTCCCCAATTAGGCAAGATTATCAGCAATATCTCTCAAATGCTGGCCAGGACGCTGCAGCGTCGTCTGTAAGCAAGTGCGACGAAAATCTTCCTCAGAGCATGTCGAGCAGCCGCAAAAGGTTTGCGAGGTCGAGCCTGAGCGGTGCATTCCCCGCAAAGCGAGCAAAGGAAGTAGACAAATCTCTGGACGTCACTGCTACGGCGCTTGATATGATATCTCAAGATTTTTACTCCCCACTGGAAAGCGATGAGAGCTCTACTCTTTGTGGCGGTGTGACGGATGTACCTCCTTGCAGTCCACAAAATTCGGTCATAGACTACAGAGATGAGGCAAATCGGTTGACGCCATCGACTTTTCTTCATTACAACCCCTACTCAATGCCAGATTCTGCCGCTATGCAAGACACAAATGACCATTCTGGGCTGGCACAAGGAAGTGATCAAAAGATTCGTACTGTCTCGTTACACTCTTGGCAGACCGGGGGCATGTCTTCCCGCGCTACTTCGAGCAATATAGTGTTCACCGTAGAGGACCAACAGGCTGCACTCAGCCGAGCGGAGCAGGCCCATGTATGGTCAAAGCTCCCTGGTCCAGAGGGTAGCGATAATGATGATAGCGGCGAAGAGGATAGCGACAAGGAGAACCGACCTGAATCTGCTAGGAATGAGCCAAGACTGAGTAACGAGGAGAAGAAGGCATTCGAAGATGCCGTGGAACGTAGCCTTGAAGATTTGACAGGAGATTTTGACAACATCTTCCTTGTTGACAGCGACAATTCGAATACCGACGACGAAGATGTTGATACTTGAGGAGTTGTCAAAGACCGGAAGCAAAGGAGATAATGGCTGCGAGGGTCTGATGCCGAGAATGCCTCCCAAGCCTCGTGTAGCTCGAGATTGACTCAGAGAGTTACGGTAAAAAAGCTAGAGGCATTGCGCCCTTCCTCATTTGTGTCTCTCCTGGACTGTAGGGCTACTTACTGAGGCGTGTGAGGAAAGGGTCCACATCATTTTCATGGTTGAATAATAGAGATGGCACACAGCATTCGTTTACTAGCCTTAGAAATGTTCTAATGCATGATTATTAAATACACAAATGCGTTCCGCTGATTGTTGGAAGACCATGGACATAGCTGCTGCTCCCGGCTAAAAGATGGAATCTCTGTATTCATTCCCGTGTCATGGAAAGTCTGAGTCTGAACAGCTTGGATATCATATGGGATGGACCATCAGACAGCGGGAACCCTCAGAGATAAATTACAACATGATACGGCGCTAAATATGCCAAGCAACATCATTTCCCGCGCACACCCCTCCCACCACTGACAATCACATCTTACCAGCAGTCCTCACAGACAATCTCGATGCGACTATTCTTGCTCGCCGCCTACGCATCCTAGACAGTTCCTGACCCAACAGCCCGCCTATCCCCCTCTGGCCGCGTAGGTCATGAGATTACAGGTACATGCTCGGATGATGAGACGGAAGCCCACGCAAAGATGGAAAGATGCCACTGTTCTACACGGGGACCAAAGTACTCCGGGTCGAAGTATCATAGCCTATTGTATTCAAGTCAACGAGCAGGAAGTGTGCTTGGGCAGTCGTGGGCTAGCTCCTATAGTTGTGCCTGGTTGAGTGCGCCCATACTGCTGCAAGCCCTTTCAGCGTTGCACGGAATGGAGAAAACCAGTTGCATTATCGCTCAGCGCGGTCAAGAAAGTGCTTAGCTGGGATTGATGGGATGAATGAGAGGGAGGAGACACGATGGACGTGCTTGGATTCACCTTGACGCCGATTATTACCCACTCATGCCTGCGTACCTGATGAACGAATTTCGACCTGCAGCGTTGAGAGGCTTTGGAACTTTGGCAGCCTTCCTCTACGTTCTAATTTGAGATTTCCAAACGAAGCACGCAGGTACAGAGCAGAGCTCTCCGGTAGCAGAAGATGTGCTACAACACTGGCTGGCGTTGCACAGCTACAGAGCGTCAAGGTTCTACAGGGGCATAACCTCACCAACGACTGATGTTAATGGGGCTACTAACAGTGTGCGAAATTACAGATGAGACCATCTGAGAACAATTGCACCCGCTGATGTTAGACGCAAAATTGCTACTGCGGGTGGAGGGAATGCGTTGGCTCTGAGGATTGGCTGAAAGAGTCCACCTGGTCGGTGTTCGGAGACGATCACTGCATATTGCTTCTTTGTTTGCTCCCTTGCTGCGCCGCACCCTCGTAGATAGACACGCTTGTGAGATGCGACATGCCTTGGCTTCTGCCATGGGAAGATCACCACTGAGCACATCCGCTGGGCCTGTTGCTCGCCGCGGCAACAACAAGAATCGTAGAGTCACCGTTACCCATCACGGCGGGCCAGTGGACTACTCTGATCGATCAAATGGTCGCTTAAAGATGCAAGGGACATTTTGGTGCTGATGACAGGTAAGCAATCCATCCTCATCAATACCGTCCATTAATTCTGATGCTTTTTGGTTTTTGTTACGGGCCGCTAGTTCTAATTTTACCGAAGCTTCAGAGAGGCACTAAGGTAATTTTGAGCGAAATCCATGCACATCATCACCACTGACCAAATGAAAGCAGCGATTACATGGCTGCGTCGCGACGGAGCCCCTTGATGAGAGATCATTGGAGAGCTGAAGACAGCTACAGAGACAGTGCCCGTACAAGGGACAGAGGCACGAACGATCGTCGCCAAATCTCGCCCGCAGCCCCACGCCGGGAGAAGGATACAGAAGGTGGACTGAAGATTAAGGGCAGAGCTATAGCCGATTCCGCACCTGGCTCTCCATCAAGGAACAAGAAAACATACAGGAGAGCAGAGTCAGGGAGGGACGCTAGGAGAAGCTTGAGTCGCTCGCCTAAACGACAAAGGCCTTCAGAGGAGCATCGGAGTAAACGGCTTCGAGAGCCAAGTAGGGACTGGGACTCGGAACGGCACCGTCGTCGCTACGAGCCTGACGTGGCAAACAAAAGAAGAAGGACACGGAGCAGATCAATCGAGCCTGAGATATCTGATTACAGGGAGTACCGGGGGAGACACCGTAGTCCGGCCTACCCCGGTCAAACAGACAGTTTTCGCCCTAGGAGCAGAAGAAGAAGTAAGCGTCGCGACAGACGTGTCTCTCCCCGGCAACCATCTCGAGGTGATTACTATTCTTCATCTTATCCTGCGGCCAGTGCTTTGTCTGGCCGTCTTGGAGACTCTTACGTTCCTGGATCCCACCGTCGCCCAAGTCCACCTGCGTATAGAGAACCTTCATCACGCAAACGTTCTCGATCACGTTCTCGATCACGAGACAGGTATCATAGGGCTCGAAAAAGCTCGCCACCCCTGAGGAGGCCTGCGTCTCCAGATAACTTTTCAAGGAAGGACAGAGAGTCCAGAGGATCACTCTACCGTTCATCGCCTCATCCCAGAGAAACATCAAGGAGGCGCGAAGAACATAGACGGTATCAAAGAGAATCTCCGCCGTCCTCTCGTCCTAAATCAAGAGGACCCTCGAGACGACATAGATCTTCTCAATCTCCGGAGGCGCGAACCGAAACTCGAAGAAGTCGCACGAAGATGCAGCAGTCTCCTACACGACCAATTCAATCCATACTAGATGATGGATCACGTCCGACGTCTCGAACTCAGCGAATTCCCAGTTTCGATGCTGCTCAAGGCCAGTCTGTCCAAGCTTTTCCCATGCATGGAATGAAAGCTAGTGAAATGCATGGTGCCCACCGACAGACTAGACCACCACATCTCAATACTCAACACTCATATAATACTTCTCCGCAATGGACACCAACCTCGTCGCATCATGGCTCTCCGCACTCTGGCTCTCCGTTCAGCCAAGGTCGAGGAGGCTGGAATGCTCAGCCGCAGCATTATCAAGCCCAAACTACGTAAGTGTGAACTGCAAGTTCTTTGGCTGTTCAATCTAACATCGGTTACAGCGTCAATGCTTACTCTCCTCCATATCGACAAGGGAGTTATCCCCCTCAGCAAAGTCCTCAGGCACAGTACTATTCTAACGGACAACAAAGTCCGTACGGTGCACCTCAGCAGATGCAGCACGGCTATCAAAATCAGTCCTTTCGAGGCGGTCATTCCGGATATCGTGGCAATTATGGTCAAGCGCCAGATCGTCGATACTCTGGTTCCGGTCCTCAGGCTCCAAATTATCAAGGCCCCGCTCCGACCAGGGGGAGGGGTGGACATTTTCAGAACCTTCAATGGACTGCGAGTGGTAACAACAATAATAAAGGCCGTGGCGATAGTAATCAGGGATCCGCTTTGCACCATCCTCAGACATCTCCACCACCACAACCAGCTACTACCACTCAAGTGACTGACGACGATAATCCTTTCCGACCTTCGAAAGACCTGCAGGTCGAGGACCAAGCCGAGAAGGATGCCAAAATGGCACCCCCCAACCGGCAAGGTTCTGATTCATCCTCGAAAGAAGGCTCTAAATTTAGTTTTGCCTTCAAAACTAAACCTGCAGCTTCAGCTCCGGCAAAACCTCCACCAGACCTTATACAGAGGATGAAGGAGCCTCCAAAGAAGGAGAATCTACTCGAGACCTCTCATTCTAAGCCTGTGACCCGTCCGTTTGACAGCCGCCACGAGCGTGATAAACGGGACGACCGAAAGGATAGAGATTACAGAGAGGACAGGCGTGACTACCGTGAGCGACGAGATTATCGTGATGACCGGCGACCGGAGAGAGAGCCGAAACGAGAACGCACACGAGAGCCTTCTCCGCCAGTTATGGTCAAGAAGATCCTGAAACGAATTAAACCAAGGCCTACACTGCCAAAAGACTTCGCCGAATCTACATCTGTTTATTACAGAAAACCAGGTAATGAGTCTGTCGTTGGTTCAGGTACCTACGGAAAGGTCTTCAAGGCCATCCATGTCTATACCAAGAATCTTGCAGCGCTTAAGAAGATCCGTATGGACGGTGAAAAGGACGGATTTCCTGTGACTGCCGTTCGAGAAATCAAGCTGCTACAATCGTTGAAGCACGACAACATTGTATGTCTGCAGGAAGTTATGGTCGAGCACAATGACTGCTTCATGGTCTTTGAATATCTGTCTCATGACCTGACTGGTCTCCTCAACCACCCAACCTTCAAGCTTGAACATGCTCATAAGAAGCATCTCGGCCGACAGCTTTTCGAAGGTCTCAACTACCTCCATAAACGAGGGGTGCTCCATCGAGATATCAAAGCGGCAAATATTCTCGTTAGCAGCACTGGCCAGCTTAAATTGGCAGATTTTGGACTTGCTCGATTTTTTGCCAAGCGTGGTAAGCCAGATTACACCAATCGAGTCATCACAATCTGGTATCGTTCGCCTGAACTACTTCTTGGAGAGACCCAGTACGGTCCAGCAGTCGACATTTGGAGCGCTGCATGTGTCATGGTTGAGATCTTTACTCGGCATGCTATTTTCCCTGGCGATGGAGGTGAGATTAATCAGCTCGACAAGATTTACAACGTGCTCGGCACTCCTACACGATCCGAGTGGCCAGGATTGGTGGATATGGCATGGTTCGAGCTTCTGCGACCGACGGAGAGGAAAGCCAACACCTTCGCTGAGAAGTACCAAGAACGAGTCACGCCCGATGCTTTTGAACTTCTGCAAGCCATGTTCATGTACGATCCCTCCAAGAGACCCACAGCTGGTGACGTGCTGGAGCATCCGTACTTCACGACGGAGGAGCCAGCACCCAGACAGGTTATCGAGTAAGTCAAACCCCCTATCTCAGAGTTCGACACCCATAATTAACGCACCCAATAGACTCAAGGATCTCGAAGGTGACTGGCACGAATTCGAATCAAAAGCTCTCCGCAAAGAAAACGAGCGTAAGAACCAAGAGGCGAGACGAGCCACACGGCTGGAAGAACATGAGCGGGAGAAGGCAAAACGACGAATCAGCGGATCCACAAAAGAAAGGGAAGCGAAGCGACCTCGGACGAGCTCGAGTCATGGCGAAGTCGGTTGAGAAATTGAGACGGACGAGGAACCGACTGCTGTGTTTTTCGGCTTGGGACATAGAGTTTTGGGCAAGGCATAGCGTAGGAGTCGTGATCTCGGCTGGGGGCAATGCATCTGAGCGCTTCGGCTAGCTGTAATTATATTGCTCACTTCTCATGTTTGGGTTTACCTCTTATCGACCTTTAGACAGCCGTGTCTTTTAGATGGATATGGCCCCTTCGATCTTACATTCATCAGGCTCGCAACAGACGATGCAAACCTGCCCAATTTGATCGTCTTTTACTTGGCCATATTGCTCTCATTGCGTTTAGTTGAGGATAGTTCGTCCACTTGCTTCTCGTCGCATCCATTTGGAAAGTTCCTTTTGAAATACATTGAAAAATTTGAGGAGAGAGAACAGAAACTCATGCACGTGCTGGGACTCAGAAGCTGCAGCAATAGTATGAAGACGGTTGCTTCAAACGAAATCATTCTTTGCGATCATCACCAAACTTCCAACGTCACGCAAAGCGGAGCACATACACCAGAGCTGGGTACCGTTTGAATTGTATTTCCCCTAATTAGAAGTTATTGGAAAAGGGGTATCGATATCAAATCATTAATCATACCAAAAGAAATTCCAATCGCCCACATCATTCGCACCGCAGCTGGTTTCTCGCTGCCTCGGAGCGCCTGTCACGAAATCCATGTCTGAGTGCCCTGTTTTCCGCATCATCATTACCATTACCATCCCATCTCCCACCCCACTCATCTCCCCCACCACCTCCCCCCTTCCCCATCCCTCCATACTCCCCTCCCTCCCCATCCCCCCTCATCTCCCCCCCTACGTCTCAACAGTCCCATAACTAACCTGCCCCCCCCTCTGCACATTATCACTATAAACGCCCGGCGCCCTCTTCTGCACCAGCGTCCCAGCCGTAGATTGATCGCGTCGCTCGAAATAAACGTACTCGAGATAAAACGCATGGATATGGCCCGGGAAGAAGCTGTGCGGGCGCATCGGTAAGTGGCAGTATGATGGATGGGGTGGGAAGGGTGGAGGGGGATGGGAGGGGAAATTTACCCGAGAAGAGTAAGGCAGATGTTTATGAGGAGATCGGCGCCGCAGCCGGCGATGAGGAAGACGCCGAGGGGCGGGACTGGCGTGGTTATATGTCAGTAATTGTGCGCTGAGAGTCGGGGGGTTGGGGGAAGGTACGGAAGATGGTGATGATGACGATGAGGAGGGCGGAGATGGGGTTGGTGCCTGCCATTGTTGGTTTCGTATTTGTTTGTTGGCGGAGGGTGGGTTTTGGGGTTTCGTTTCGTGGTGGGTGGAAAGGTGAGAGTTGGATGTTGAGAGAGAATGTTGTTTGAATGCATGCGCCACTGCGCCACGGAGCTGATTCGTCTCGCCGGCTTCCGCCGAGCCGCTCGTGTTAGACCTTGGAAGGCATGGCTGAGCTGTGGCTCCTTTGTGGCGTGCATAATCCCTTGATTTGCCTACCGTCGTCTCGCGCATTGATTGCGAGGGATAGGTTATCGAAGTTCATCGTAGTCATATCATATAGTATCCCATGAGGTGATGAGATGGTGGCTAAATTCCTTGGCGTTCACTAGCCCCTAAAACCTATCCCTTTCCTTGTGTACGGGAGATGCACGCATGGGTGGTGATAAGTCAGCTTAGGTTTGCTAAGATTTGCTAAGATTTGCTAAGCTGTTCCAAGTTTGGCCTGATAGAGTTGACCAATTATCACCCCTACGTCGATCTCCCCTTAGCGTGTACCTCCCGTACACAAGGAAAGGGATACCGATGAGTACCTAAGTTTTAGGGCACCTCCTAAGGGCGGGTCCTAGGACATGCACCCCGGACTTAGCCCCGGACTTACCCCTGAATTTAGCCACCTACCACCTCATGGGATAATTAGGTAGACAGCTCCGAGAGGTAGATGAGTAACCAATTCAACCACCCCAATTTTGCACATTTGCTTGCTCTGCGTTGCATATCGCTTACCATATAGGGCTACGTAGGGCTAGACAAGGTAGGGCTAGACAAGGGTAGGTTATGCGTTAAGAAATATGGTTCGAAAATATGGCTTCAGGTGGACGTGACTTCAACGTTGAGAACTTGAGATGGGCGTTCGAACAGGGATGAATGTGCTGACCGACTGGCAACTGCTGTCCTGCATTGTAGCGGGGCAGTATGGGACCATATGCTGTAGGCAGTGAGCTTGGCAAATCTAAGAATCCGCTCCTTCTCTCTGAGTACAGATTTACACGTCGTTGATTTACAAACATAACGACACGGCCCCCTTCGTCTTATCTTCTCCTACCCACCATCGTCTCTCATACCTCCCACCAAGGAGCTACTATGTACTTTGGGCGTTCCTAGACTGTTCTTCGCTATCTGATAACATTCCTCGCTTCTTCACTTCTCCAGGTCAGAGCTTGCATGGGCCTGCCTATCATTGCAACACGCGTTGTCCATCGACAGAGGGAAGAGCTTAGGCAATGTGGCCCAATGCTTATGGCCATGGCTCGTACCCACCGTACCAGCCAGTCCCTCCCTACCATCCAGTCCTACCTCAATTCCACCCTATCTCTCTTCCTCCAAATCAGTATGGCTACATCGAGCCTAAAATCACAATCACTCTCGTCCTTTATTGACGAGTCAGCACGGATATAATAGCACTCGTGTTTCGTCCTCGGGACGTCCTTACGACCGCTGGCCACCTCCCTCACCCGAACCTGATTTCAGAGAGCGAACACGCCGGTATGATCGTTATGATGGGACAAAAAGCAATCGTTACTCGCGTCATCACGATCTCTACACCCGCTCTCAGTCTCGAGAGCCTACATCACGCCCCTCCAAGAACGATCGTCGTCGCTCGAGATCTCCAGAGAATTCCCCGTTGTCCATGGACAAAGTCACTCACTCTCGTAGCTCGAGGCATGGTCGTGCTTGGTCATCATCCCGAATGTCACGGTATTCCAGGCACAATCCTCACCGCTCACGATCTCGAGTACCAGACTCGCAACAGCGAAAGCGGAAGCCAGGCAGATATGATGATCCCAACACCGACGATGAATTGCACAATCGTTCACGCTCACCGCCTCTGGAACGGGACTCATACCGGCGTGGGAAGGAGCCACGCAGATTCAATCATGACAAGCAAATATGCAAGGCCACCATGGCTACCGTGACTGTGCCAAAGTCTGAAGCCGTCTCACCAATGATCATCGACGACGATTCTGATGAGATTCACAAGACGGTTGAGACCCGACATCCTCAACAGCCATCCGACTCCACCATGACTACGACTACGGAGTCGAAGAAAGAAGATGTCTCGCAAGCTCACACTGTCGATTTGGAGAGCTTGGACGAGCCTTCTTCTACCGCTTATTCTACCGCTTCGGATTCTACCAAGCTTGCCGCCGAGGACAGGCCTGCTCGGTTTCCACCTGCGTCTGTTGACACAGCGTTGAGCTCTCGTAGTCGCCGGGCTCCTTCAGCTCTCCTATTGCCTATCGACGCCGTTGTGCAACCCGAAGCCGACCTTCTGTCACTGTGCCACTGTGGACGAAGGGTTAATACAGTGGGGTTGTTCACATGGGGGGTTTGTTCATTTGGGGGGGGGTGAACCCTTCTAGAGAAACTTTGTACGCGGAAGTTTTGCTCTGGAATCATTTGTTCGTCATCTGTTACCTTGGGAGCGTTCCTCACATTTCGAATCGTTCTTGCGACACCGAGCTTGCGTTGTCTCGCCTGAAGCCCACATTGATGGAACCCACTTAGAACTCAGCCAGTCCGGTGGCTTGACACGGGCAATATCCTTCAAGGATTATTCCTTGGGGGGCAGCCCTTCATTAGGCGGTGGCTTTTAGGGGCTTGAGCCTTCCTTTAGGAGTGACCTTTAGGGAGTGAACCCTTCCATAGAGGGTGGGTTTCAGGGGACTGGCCCTTATAAAGTGATGAAGCTAGGGTAAATGGTGCACGTACCAAGCAGCCGGACTGGCTAAGTTATAAGTGGGATCCACTGATCGCATTGATCGTAAAAGGTGGGTCATGGAGATTCGAGGCAGTCACATCATGCAGCAAAGGTCATGAGAAGCGAATAGGTTAATGATTTATTATGTCTCGATCGCCTGTCGACGAGAGCACATTACAATAGAGTAGGCTAGATAGTCCTGAGACGACGCCAAACTGCTTGACTCTAAGATCCAGAAAGAAACAGATGCCCCAAAACCCCCCATTGGTCGTTAACGTCCACCATGTCTAAGTCGCCGAGTTTACTCCTGCATACCCTAGCCTGAATTTGACAGCATTGACCGAGGAAACTTCGACATCCTAAACCCTGGCGCGTGCGTCGAAACGGCCACCTCTTCGGACGTAGGTTGTGCCGCTGGGGAAGGGCGCAGAGCTTGAGCCGGTGCCCGAGGGGTATGGAGCTGTGCCGCTGGAGTAGCTGACCATGGCTGACGCTGATGGGTTGGAGTCAGTGCCGCTAGCTGAGCTGGAAGGTGATCCGGTGCCGGATGGATATGTCTTGCCTGTGCCCGAAACAATTGGCTTGCCAGTTCCGCTTGAGTAGGGAGCACTAGTGCCGCTTGACTTGTAGGGAGCAGCAGTTCCGCTTGAGTAGGGAGCAGCAGTTCCACTTGAGTAGGGAGCAGCAGTTCCACTTGAGTATGGAGCAGCAGTTCCGCTTGAGTATGGAGCAGCAGTTCCACTTGAGTAGACTGGAGTAGAGGCGGTACCTGACGGGTAGGTCTTGCCGGTACCAGAAACTGAGATTGGCTTTCCAGTACCGCTAGGGGAGATACCGGTACCGGAGTTAGAGATAGAGTAGCTTGGCTTGACGCTGCCAGACGGATAGATTGGCTTGCCGGTACCTGAGATGGGAGCACCAGTTCCGCTTGAGTAGGCTGCACCATTTCCGCTTGAGTAGGGAGCGCCGGTGGGGAACGCTGAGCCAGACGCAGAGTCGGAGACCGTGTAGTGAATAGTCTGTCCTGGCTTGGGGCCGATCTTGCCGCTTGCGCTGGAGACTGAGGCGTAGCTGTTGTAGCTTTCAGAGAATCCACCTGCAGATGAGCTGGGGAAGCTTGTGGAGCCGGTCTCGGTGGCGATTGGGCCATTGGGGCCGACGGTGATTGTGACGGTGACGGTGACAGGGCTACTGCTTCCTCTGCCTGCACTGCTTTCGCTTCCTCCATTGCTACCACTTCCTGAACTGCTTCCGCTTCCTCCATTGCTTCCACTTCCAGCACTGCTTCCGCTTCCTCCATTGCTACCACTTCCTGAACTGCTTCCGCTTCCTCCATTGCTTCCACTTCCTGCACTGCTACCATTTCCATTACCTGAAGAACCGCTGCCGGACGATGATCCACTACCAGTGCTGCTACCACTGCCAGGTGACGAAGTGCCGGGAGAAGAGCCCGAGCCATTGCTCTCGTAGAGACATCCGCAGGCGGCAGTCAACGTTGCGTCGAAGTTTGAGGATTCGAAACAAGATGCGGCGAATTCGGGATAGGCCAAAGTTGATGGCACACAAGATTCGACACATGTGCATTGTCCTGGTGAGCTGCTGGGAGATGTGCTGGAGCTGCCTGACTTGCTTGCCTCATGTTTGTGGCAGAGAGCCGTTGCCGCTGCTGGGTTTGACGCGAGGGCACCTGCGCAGCTGCTTGAGCAGGAGTCGTGAGCCAGGGCCGTGGCCGCGAAGGC
>JAABUP010003832.1_pt1 | contig 25960 bp, 41 predicted proteins | sample 5559201 | NCBI WGS metagenome assembly JAABUP01 (sample SAMN10711887, study PRJNA513373) | rock metagenome | isolation source: Antarctica rocks | place: Antarctica
AGCTGCATGCACTGCAAAGTCAGGCCTTTGAGCATGGCAGGGGTCAGTAGTCAGATGTTGTGCAGGATGGACGCCACCTTTGCCACCATCAGTATCATCATGAGCTGCGTGTGGCTCAACCTGGTGGATTCACTGATTGCGAAATTTTATTTTTTGTGTTCACCGCTTGATGGCTTGCATTTCTAGGAATCTAACAATACAGCATATGTCACCTTGTCACAGGTGGGTCTGAGTGAACAGATCAAGAGCTCCTCGAACGGAGCAATTCCCAAAAAAGTCATTGAAGCACCTTTTGTGCAAATCCCCCTGGGTGTCACAGAAGATCGTCTTGTCGGCACTGTTGACATAGAGGCCTCCATGAAGGTGTGCAGCCTTGATCATGGCATGGCTATACATAGGCTTCCAAGATTCAGCACGCCCTTTCTGCTAATTGTCACAATATCCCTTGCTGTTGTTTTTCACATGTACATCAATGACAGTGCTCTAATGCGTCTCAATGCAATCGATGAGCATGCACGCCTCTGCAAACATTGCTGCTTGTTTTGGCAAAACCCAAGACACTCAGCTAGTTGACCATGCATGTACACACTGTATACAGTGTAGCTCGCATCTCTCATAATTTTGCTGTCAACCTGCCTGTCCAAATCTGCACCATGCCTCTCAGCTCAAGGTGCCTTTGCTCGCTGTGTCTTTTTGCCCATCTTGACCTTGATCCATGCAGGAGGGCAAAACAGTGTTTCAGCCAGGGCTATTGGCCCAAGCCCACAGGGGCATTTTGTACGTAGATGAGATCAATCTCCTAGACGATGGAATAGCTAACTTGCTGCTGAGCATCCTGTCTGATGGGGAGAACACTGTAGAGAGGGAGGGCATCTCCATACGCCACCCGTGAGTCTCCTATCGTTCTGCCCTTCTATATCTTTTCTCACCCATCACGCTTTGTCTGTCAGGCTGCACACTTTCAGACACCAGGGCTTTTCCGGCAAACATATCGCATACGCACACGCGCCTGGGCAGCTCGGTTTGATACTTGGCTTCTCATCAAAATGATGCCAAAAGGCATAGTCTTTTCTTTTCTTTTCTATGCACACGCAAAGCAAGCAATGATTATACAGCTGTACAGGTTGTCAAGCCATGATTGAGAGTCGTTGCAGCAGCAAATGTCAATGGTTGCCACATGCGTACACTGGTTGCTTCAGGTGCAAGCCCTTGCTGATAGCGACCTACAATCCTGAGGAAGGCACTTTGAGGGAACATCTGCTGGACCGCATTGCCATCACGCTGTCAGCAGACGTCCCTCCAACCTTTGACCAGAGAGTTGAAGCTGTCACTGCGGCATCCAGGTTTCAGGTGATCTCCACAAAGTCAGACAGTTTCTCAAGCATACTGCTTCTATTGCAGTTGGCATTGCCCTGGTGGCTTGCTCAGCATGCAAAGACTGACATGCTACAGCATTGGAGGTCTCCCTTCTCACTCTGCATGAAACACATGACCTTTCTGTCAGTCTTTCATTTGACTGTTCTTTTGCTCATTCATGCATTCACTTGACATCAATTTTCCCCCAGGGTTAGTACGTGTAGCCCTAAGCAGCTGCATGTATGGTGATCATGACCTGCTCAACAGCTTGTATGCGAGGAGCAGATCAGAGCATGACAACAGCTTTGCAAGGCATGCAATACCATCTCTATATGTGAGGAGCGGATCAGAGCTTGACAACAGCCTTGCAAGGCATGCAGTACCATCTTCAAAAAAACCGTAAAGGCGGATCTTGGCTTGCAGGATGAAGCTGCAGAAGTGTTGAGAGAAGCTGAGGAAACAACAGAAGGTCTGAAGACCCAGGTCAGTTCAGCTCACACATGGATGTTCATGTGGTCATGTCCATCCATGTACACCAACAATAACAGTAATTCAAACGCTTTTGGGCTCATGATGAGCTAGGTATGTGCACGACAAGGTTTGTCTCTCCAGAGCAGCATCTATGCTTCCATCTGTGATGCTGTTGTAATGCATAAGCATGTAAACAGGTGCCATTTCATCTTGCAGATCATCTTTGCACGCGAGTTCTTGAAGGAGGTGCGCATGAAGGCAGATCAAGTGAAGTACCTGGTGACCAATGCTCGCAATGGCATGTGCCAGGGCCACAGGGCCGAGCTGTTCGCCGTGAAAGCTGCCAAAGCCTGCGCTGCCCTAGCGGTAAGCCTCACTTCTTGAAGCAGTCTTGAGACCGAGAAAAGAGCAGGAATGGTGACCCTAGAAGTGAACAATGGCTGAATAGGGTGCGTTTTCCAGGAGCTTGGTGCCTTGCTCAGTCAGTTGTGTAGGGTAGAGTAACAAACAGGGCAGAGTTGACACAAAGGGTTGGGTAACAACGCCCCTGAGGTGCATTTTCCTGATGTATTTGGTCAAACAGACGAGGAGGTTGTCCAAGCTCCTGCTTTGTTTGATATCCGGTCCTTTGTGCTTGTCAACAATGAACACACCTGTGGACACATGAGTCTACGTACCACTAGACATGCCAACTGTATGTGGCAATATTGCCTTGGGTACAATATAGCAGCACTTTGCAGTTGGCAGTGCTGTGTTACTGATTCTCTTCTGTGTACGCATGGAAGGGGCAGTGTCAGGCAGCCCTCTGTTGCTGCAAACAATGCCCATGTGGTCATGGACCATGCCCAGCAAAGTGAACTGCCTTTAAACACTCAGGAGACAGCATCTGTTGCTGTATCATCAAATTGCGCAGAATTTTGTGGAAAGTGGGTTTTTCCAGTAGAATATAGATACTGTTTTTGATGGAAATATAGATGCTGTTTTATCAAATATAGATACTGTTTCAAATCGAACATAGATACTGTATTTAATATAAGTATTTTTAAAAGTATAAAATAAAAAATATAGATGATACAATATAAATGCAATATGATTAATGTTGCTGTGCAGGGGCGAGACTATGTCAGTAAAGATGATCTCCAGACGGCGATCCAGCTGGTCATTCTGCCTCGAGCTCTGATCAAAGACCAGAATCAGGATCAGCAAGATGACCAGCAGCAGCCGCCCCCACCCCCTCCTCCCCCGCCCCCTCCACAGGACCAGCAGCAAGAAGAGGATGAGGAGGAACAGGAAGAAGAGGAGGAACAGGACGAGGAGGATGATAAACCAGATGATGAGGTCAGCCTTGCTTTCCTTCTGCAGTCTTCAGCTTGTTTGCTATGCATGTCCTTTAGGGGTGCACGTTGCCTTGCAGCAGTTCATTACTGAATCACATTGCTACTGAGACTATTGCTAAGCTAATGTTGAAGTGGTGACGCCGGGTACTTTTGGCAGCATTTGTCACCCTACGTCTTCACAGAATATGGATCCAAGGCAGTCAAAATCAAGGCAAGTTGGTGGTGTTGCCTGATATAGCATCTGTACTGTAACAAGCTTAGGGTCAACTTTTTTTGTTGCTCACCAACAAGTGCACAACTTTTGCTTACCAAGAAACGCACAAAACTTGCTCATCAACACAGGTGGCAACTACTAACCCATTGTTTGTGCACACAGTGAATTGCATGTCTCTCAATTCTGTGCATGGAGCTTGGCAGCTCATGGCACGACGCACTCCATGAGCTGTCTTTCTGACATGCTGACTGTACTTGCGTGGCACCAGAATCATCACAAATTGAACAACCAACAGCTGACGCAAAAGGCAAAAGGTTGCAAGACATGACCTGTCAAGATCATTGTCTACATGTGGATGCATGCCACTTGCCCTGTCATTGCTCTGCCCATTACTTGACGACCGACCTTCGGAGCCTGGTCTCTCATGTTGCCTGACTGTTAAGTGTGTGATATCCAACATGCAGAGCCATTGCAGATCTCACTAGCAGACCTGGCAGGAGTACTCAGCGGGGCAGTCTGTCCCTGAATTGCCTCGCCAAGTACTTCTGTCAGGTCTGCTATCGGGATCTGCAACGGCTCTTTGTGTTGGAGATCACACATTTACAGCGGAAGCCTTCACAAGAAACTAAACCAAGGCTTTGAATCCGCATGTCACAGACTGGCAGTAATTTAAGTGCAAGCGCAGCTCAATAGCAAGTAAGAGCTTGTTTAGCCCAAGTTGGAGGTGTTGAGAGTACACTGATGGTGGTAGGGTGAAATACAGCTAGCCAAAAGTGCGGTTACGGTGTATGTCATCTGCCATACAGTCATTACGGTGGTGTTGGGACGGTGTCATTACAACCATCACAGCATGCTCTTTCACCTGCAGACTGACACCCACTGTGTCCTTTTGCCACTGTACAGTATTGCAATCTCGTCATGGCTGTGCAGCCTGACCAATGTTGCATTGCGATTTTCACAGCCTAACCATGCTGTGTTGTGGTTTTGCAGCCTGATCAGCTACCAGAGGAGTTTGTGATCGAGTCAGACGGCACCATCATCGACCCCAGCGTGCTCAAGTTTGCGACGCTACAGCAGCGGGCACAGGGCCGGTCTGGGCGAGCCAAGTCTATGATCTTCTCAGAGGACCGAGGTCGCTACATCAAGCCCATGCTCCCCCGAGGTGAGCCTTCACCCACAAAACGGCCTCTCACTATTATATGTGATGTCAATGTACCGTTTCTGTAACGTCATATATGGTGTACTACTGGGGGGGTGCAGGGCGCAAGGGGGCAACATCTTATGCCCCAGGGGGAAATGCATGCCTCAGCAACACTGTAGCAGTCGAACAGTGCTTCATGCTGCAGTCAAGCAGGAGGCACTTTCTGGGCAAGCCAATAAGTGCCTACTTCCCAACTGGTTTTTCCCCCAATGGCTAAGTGCTGGCCTGCTCCACATCACAGTAAACATCTTGCTTGTGCAGCGCAACCCTCTTGCTCTTTGCACAGCTGTCATAGTCATACCTGGGGTCTGAGCTGTGCAGCTCTGGGCTGCCGCCTTAGGAGGCTCCCGAAATGATCGCTGAAAAGCGTAAACTTTCCTTTCCTTTCCTTTCCTTTCCTTTCCTTTCCTTTCCTTTCCTTTCCTTTCCTTTCCTTTCCTTTCTGAGCTGTCCTTGCATGCACAGGCAACAAGGTGAAGCGACTAGCGGTGGACGCCACCCTGCGAACGGCAGCCCCCTACCAGAAGATCCGGCGGGCGCGAGCCCTAGCAGAGGGCAAGGCCCCACGCAAGGTGTATGTGGAGAAGTCAGACATGCGCAGCAAGCGTCTAGCGCGTAAAGCTGGAGCGCTGGTCATCTTTGTGGTGGACGCTTCTGGCAGTATGGCGCTCAACAGAATGTCCTCCGCCAAGGTTGATCATCAGCTCTCACTCACTCTTGTGCTTGACCCTGACCTATTGTTCTGTACATGTTATGTACATTTGACACTTCTGAGATGGAGACATGAAACATGCAGTTTTCGATGAGTTGAGTTCAGAAACAGGTCACGCTGCAAGATGATGAAGTTTGGTCAGTCTCATGAGGTGCCTCAGCAGATACCTAAAAGCCATCAAAACATAATTTCAGTTATGTATTGTAAATGACTCAAATAACGAGCATGGAGCCACACTGCACATTCATTCCCTGGTGAACGGACAATCGTACTGTCACCCTGGTAGTGAACATCATGGACTAGCTCAGCACATTTCTGAAACATCAAGTCACATGTGCAGTAAGTGCATTTACCATTGCTTTGTCCAAGGTTTGACTGAATGCTTTGCCATTGTTGCCTCCCTTCTTCTGCTCATCTGTGGTCATTAAGCTTTTGTGAGTCTGTCAGGGATGTTTCACCAAACACCATCAGAGATTCATCGTCTTTGCCGCAGGCTAGTTTACAAGGTAATGAGACTCTGCAGCTTGGTAGCACATGACCAAAACGTGGCAATAACTCCTGATTGCCTGGAGTGAAGCAATCCAGCTGCTGTCTGCCATTTGATGTTGATGTGCTGCTGTATGCAGGGAGCTGCCATGCGGCTGCTGGGTGAGTCATACACCAGCAGGGACCAAGTTTCTCTGATCCCCTTCTGTGGAGACAAGGCAGATGTGCTGCTACCCCCCTCCAAGTCCATTTCCATGGCCAGGAAACGATTGGACACCTTGCCCTGCGGTGGAGGATCTCCTCTTGCCCATGCCTTGTCCCTGGTAAGCCCCTGTCTACCACCCTGGTAGACTTACCACCCTGGTAGTCCACCACTTTAGTTGACTTAGATATCCACTCCTCAAGTGTGCATTGGCCTTGTTGGAAACGATTGAACACCTTGCCCTGCGGTGGAGGATCTCCTCTCGCCCATGCCTTGTCCCTGGTAAGCCCATGTCTATCACCCTGGTAGACTTACCACCCTGGTCGTCCACCACTTTGGTAGACTTAGATACCCATTCCTCACGTGTGCATTGGTCTTGTTGGTTTGTGTGCTGTACAGCATGGCTGTGGCTGGTGTTTGGAGACACTTTTGTTGCTGACACTGTGCTGCCTAGCGCTCAGACAATGTGCTCACACAGCCAGCAAATCGCTTTCTCCCAGACGATCGGCGGCATGTCTGCATTCATGAGTACCATGTCCAACCCACAAGTCCTCACATGGCCAGCCACCTTCCTCCTCCCAGACAAGCAACTGCATGTCTGCATCCTTGTAATTAGTAGGCCTTATTGGGGTGCACAAGACAGGCTGCGCTGAACAGACAAGACTTGTCCTACACATACCTAGCTCATCATGAGCTGGAAAGCGTTGTCATGATTATGATTATTACTATTAATATCATTACCATTATCATCGTCATCATTGTCCATGTGCACCATATCTACTCCACAGTCTGCAATGGCCTACATCCCCCATGCATGAACCACACAATCATTCTCAAAAACTGATGCTGAAAATATTGTTGGGTGTGTGTGTGCAGGCAGTGCGCACAGGGCTGAATGCAAAGGCCTCTGGGGACACCGGGCGAGTGATGGTGGTCCTGCTCACAGATGGGCGGGCCAACGTCAGCCTAGCCAAGTCCAATGAAGACCCTGAGGCTCTAGCAGAGGGCGCCCCCAAGCTGTCAAAGGTGGGTCCTCTCCTGACTCCTTGCTTTGGGCAAGACTGCCTACAGATCAGACCTGTTATCTGGTACATGCCCTGGCAGGCAATGCAATGCAGCCATAAAGGTGTTTGTGTAACACTTGTCACACAAATGATAGTAATGCAGCACTTTAAAACGCTGTTTGTAAGGTTGGAGAGTCTGGAACTTTTACTTCAGAAGTGTCTGTCTTGTGCATGCAAAGTCAAGCTAGCATATTGGACTGAGCAACACGCTGTTGAAGTAAAAGTATGCAGCAGTTTCAATGCTAACAGTCTTGCTTCTTCGTCCTAGACCATGTGTGTTATGTGCTGATCTACAGCGAAGAAACTGTGCGGCTTTGTCTGCTCATCATTTTGGGGACACTCATTTTAGTCTTGCCTATGCAGAATGAACTGCAAGAAGAGGTGAAGGACATGGCAAAGAAGATGGGATCAGCGGGCATGCAGCTGCTGGTCATTGACACAGAAAACAAGTTTGTGTCCACTGGGTTTGCTGAGGAGATTGCAAAGGCTGGCTTGGGCAAATACTATTATCTGCCAAATGCATCTGATGCCAGCATTGCTGCTGCAGCATCTGGTGCTATGGCTGCAGCAAAGGCAGGCTACTGATGCCCTGCATTGTAATACTCCTGATAGTCCTTCCCAGCTTAAGCATCACCCAGCTCTCCAGTTCTTGCTGCCACTCTAGTTGCCCATGTTTGCCCACAGTCTCGGCTTCATCACAGACAGGGCCAATGTTTCCATTAGCAAAGGCTTTACTGACGAGATGATGCGTGCTGCATCTACACTGTGTTGTTTTGAAACCACCAAGAAAAGATAGAGGACATGTTTCTTGCCCATCATCTGCATCATGAGCGCATGCACACAGCTGCTATGCTTCACGGGAATGCACTGTGTTACAGACACGTTCTGGAGTTGAGGCCCCTGTGGGCAAGGGCGAAACTCTATGCTGTCTTTTTACAGCTTTGCTCACTACAAATGTAACTTTTTGACACCTACAAAATCAGTCAGTCAACCAACATACGAGCCCTCCTGGGATCACTTGAGCTAATCAGTCAACAAGCTTCATAGTGCGAAAATAAGTACGAAAACAAGCTGAAGCACAAATCACAACACGTAAGATAGCGTCTTAACAATTACCTAATATACAGTGATTCAAATCAAAAATTTGAGATAGCTCTGGCTAGAAGTGCTCAGCCCTCAAAGTGCTACAGCAGCAGCAGTACTGGGGCGCCAGCTTGAAGCAATGTAGCTCTCGCTGTAGCTGAGAGTTGCATCTGAAATGGATGTTATAGTGGCTTTGGGGCCTCTTCATGGGCCAGGACCTGCTTCAAGCCATACACCAGCTGTGCAACAATATCAGAAGTCAGTGTATCCTTGGGAAAGTGTATCTGAGATCCAATCTATCAAGGGAACAATATCAGAAGTCAGTTTTACTGCGAAAGGCAAGGCAGCCATCCGGACAGGCAGCCTGCTTTGTGTCTTCATGTCACACATTCATCTTTTGGCAGAATTGCAAAGAACAGTGAAGAGAAGACAATGCTTGATTCTGCACACGTTGCTCTAGTGCTATTGTTAGCAATGCTGTGACAATGCTGTAAGAAATATGCTGCAATGCAACAGAATGGGACTCAACAAATATGCTGCAGTGCCAAAAAGGAGATGGGATGCTGACCTCATCATCAGGCTGTCTAATAAGCATCGGGGTCACACGGCGTAGGTTTGACTCGACATCTGCATTCATAGGAGCATGATCAGGGTCAGATTTTAGAGCCATGTCCTGCCAGCTCACCATGACAAAGGATGTTCCATCCTAGTAACATGCAGCAACAGCATGCAGAACAACAAGCAAAAAGCCGCCCCCAGGCTGTGCAGACAAGAATCAAGCTGGAGACATGCATTCTATGACTTCTGTGATAGCAAAAGCTGTTTTCAATCCTGAAACATGTGATGTTGCACAGAAACAGGAAACTTTGACTGTGACTGGTGTCCTCAGTGTGCTGTGCTTACCTGAGGGCACTTGTGCAATGTCCGGTGCTGGTGCAGGTGGTGGGGGCTGATACCTGCACACAAATCTTCCCAGTTTGCTGGTATCTATAGTCATTCAATGGTTGGACTACAATGTCACAGCAGTTTCCATGCTGTGTGCTGAAGTTGACTGGAATGCAACACCCAATGCCATGTCTCCATGCAATGCAGCAACAAGATTGCCTTGATATGCAGCAGGCATACCTTCTCCATAGAAGCCGAAGCGACAGAACTAAAAAGAAGGCGTTGAATAATCCTGCTATGAGAACTGCAGTCAGCAGCGTAAGGCATCAGCAATATTGCAGTGCCTTTTGCATGATGTGAGTGATAAGAGTGTGTGAGTCTGCATGTATGCTACAGAGGCAGCATGATGTGCTTGCTGTTGACTCCTGCACAAGCACAGCTCACAAGTCCAGGACTCATAAGGACTGCTTGTTTGTGTGTACCTATGATTATGATTTGAATCTCAGCAGGCTTCAGGTGACCATTCCATAGCCCTCCTGTAGAGGATGCAGGTGCAGATGCTGCTGGGGAAGGTGACACAGCAGGAGATGCAGAGGCTGCTATAGCAGGGCTTGGCGACGACGAAGGGCTTATGCCCGTGCCGGTGAGATAGTCTATGCTGCTAGTGGCCATCGTATGATGTCGATTGGCAAATGCTGAAGTTTGGTTTGCAAATCTTGTCGAGGTCTACGATGTGTCAGCTGTTCACACTACGGTACGCTGCACCTGTCCTCGAGACCCACGGCGTACGACTGCAGGCCGAATTTCGACCGAAGCACAGAAGCGAGATCTACCATGCAACTTTACTGCAATGCCTAGTACGTTGATGTGGCTGCCCAGGCCTGCGACGAAATACGTATAGCGATCAATCAACCCGGTCAACAGCAATAAAGGAGATTCTGCAAAACGCAAGCTACAACGCTTGGGTCTGAGTGTTGCGACGTCTCAATGCTGTGACTCACCACCTCAGACTGCGCGTGTTCCGCAGAGACAAGCATTTCATGTCGGAATTTCTGCCTGCAAGGTGCACGGCGATCATATTGAAACGGCTACGCACATCGTCGTGACTAATTTTCCTGCCGTATAGCATGACTCATCTCGCATGCACGTCAACTCAAGTCCTCAAGCTCTTTTTGGTGCAGCGGATTGCGCATCGGCAGCTTTGGTCAGGGTCCTGTACGAGAGCTATACAAATCAGCAGTTCAGCGTCATTGCTGCTCGGGATCGCCGCAGGAGCACTTGCGTTCAAAGGTCTCTGAGCTAATTGCTGCTTTCGAAGCCAAACCCTCATGCACTTATAACGGCCGCGGCCTCTGCATGCTCATTGAATAAAACCATCTCGCGATGGCTATGGCGAAGCGTAAAGGGCCAGACACACTTGACAAGACTGTCTCCTACCTTGCCAAGAGGGATGGCATCGACAAGGCAAGCGCTGTGCTCTGTGCTTGAGCTTCCAGTCGTCAGCATCTACATCCTTGTAGCAGTGCCACTTCGCATTTATGACAGGACAAGTGCACGAAAATCGGATCTGCTTGCCTGGCAGGTGCTGAAGGTCATTCGTTACTCAACTAAACTTGCATTGGCAACAGCCTTGAAGAATGATTCAAGTGATCTGGCAGTACGGTTGAAAGAGTTTGAGACCAGTATAGGCACCAGCAGGTGCAGTACCTGGTGTTCTTATCTGCCAAGGGCCACAATTATTGGACCCTGAATCTAGGTGCTGACCTGTTTGGTGTGGCTGCAGGAAAGCCTACCGTTTGGGCAAATGGCTGTCTGATCTCAACACTTTGCGCAACACCCCTGTTCTGACCAAGGCTGGATCACTGGAACTGCTTGCCAGCGGTGGTGAGGGAGTGTACTACTTTGTTGAGCAGCTGACCTGGTATGTATGGCTGCGGCCGACGCCTTACTGTCAATACTGAAGTGGATGCTCACTTTGTTTCATCGTGTTTGCTTATCAGCATAAGCTCACCGTTTGACTCGTCTAGTGTGTATGTTCAACTTGTGTAGTGTGAATATAGCACAGCAACACATGATGCAGCTTGGGAACCTCAATGTCATTCTACTGCCATGCAGGCTTGTCAAGGCTGGATTGTTGGACAAGAAGTATGCAAAGCGCTTCAGCACAATCAGTGCCTGGGCTGAGCTGATTGGCTACGCAGGAAACGTCACTCTGAATGGCCTACGCATTGCAGCAGCTCTAGAGCGTGAGCTCATGCTGACACAGGAGCTTGTCAGAAGGAAAAAGGTATCGCAATCGAATCGTAGCTTGCATTGCTTGTCTGTTGTATGGCTTTTTGTTATGCTTCAACCCAAGCTTCCCCTATGCTGCTCTTCAGTTTCAAGGAATACACATCCATGTCATGCCGATGGCGCACACTATGTGTTACCTTTGCTTGTCGCGCCTGGAGTTGCACAGGTTGATTTGCATGGCAGTGTCCCTCAGGTTTGATTCTGTGTCGTGCAGGAAGATGACACGATGCCTGATGATGTCCACTTGATCAAGGAAGTGCAGGCCTTGAGAGCCAGGCGGCTGCTACGAACTCTGGCTGTTGTGCAAGACCTGTCAGATGCCCTCATGGCTGTCAATGATGTCACAGGTGGTCACCCTGTCACCCTCCTGCTGCAACTTGCTTCTGAATTGCATCATCAGCACCGATCACCAATGCTCTGGCCTGCTGCAAGCAGACCACCATTCGCGTCAAATGAGCCTGCAAACTGCTTCTTCTGGCCCATGCAGCATCTGGCTCCATGTAGCCATGTGCCTTGTCATTGTTTGCAATTGGAGACTTGTGGAAAGTTGTCTGGCAGTGCCATTGCAAGCACAAGCAATGCACAAAGTGACTCCTGCAGGATCAGCGCCTACACCAACTTCAGCAACTCCCCCATTCCACCCGCCTTGCTTCCAGACTTTGCAAGTCAAGCCTGACAGACATGTTGTGCTGCAGATGGGAAGGAACCAGTGAGCAGCTCTGCAGTGCTGAGCGCTTGTGGGCTCATGTCGGCCTTCATCAGTGTGCACAAGAACTGGCCCAGCTGATCAACTGGCCGGCTTGACCTGTGTTGTGTGAATGCGCACACATCTTCTTTATCTCATGTGTGCAATGCTGCAGATGGCAGGGGTCCAATGAACAGTTCTGCCGTTCTGAGTGTGTGTGGTCTCATGTCCGCATGCATCAGTGTCCATAAGAACTGGCCAGGGGCACAAGAACTTCCTCTTGCCAAATTTCCAGGGTCCGCCTTCAATGTATGATGCTTTTCATTGGCGATGACCAGGCAGAATTATACTTTCCCACTCCCGATCAGTCTCTGTTTGTCGTCTGTGCTTCCAACAGATGACATATTCATTTTACAAATGGACCAGGCAGGGACCTGACACTACATTAGGCAGGCAACTCTCTTGTGTGTCCAGGTCTCTATCTGATGAGTCACCAGTATAGCATAGCATACTTGTCCAGTGTAACAAAGATGCCCCAGTGGGTTAGCTTAGGTGTCATGCAATCATGTGCCATATGATCCTGACAGCACCAAATGTGGTGCATGTAGTGCTAGTTTAGACGGGAGTTATCTACTGCTCTGTATACACTACGTAGTATTTCTTTGCAAGTTAAAAAGTGCTTGGCAGTGTTTTGCAGATGTTAGGCTGCAGCCTAACCTGCTCCTCAAAATTGATGCTTGACACTCAAGTCAGCATCTACTACTGTAGTGCTAAGACCATACATTGACTTTGTTCAGTTACTCGGTTGTGCGCTGGTATTGTCTAGGATTCTTTCATTAGGGTGCCTGGTCACTGAAGCAACGCTGGCACGTCTCTCAAGCACTCTGTTACTATCCCTTGGCGAGGCTGCCTGCAGAGTTGAGTTGCTGCTTAGCCCTCGTGGACTGCAATATGCAGCTGCCATCTCAATGTCTTGACTGAAATTCTGCATGGCCCAGTCAACCCAGATTGATGTGGCTTGCCTGGTCAACTAGCAAAACATGATCTTTGCACAAAAAGCCTCAGATGTGTTCAGGCAGACTGACTTACTCCAGCTAAACATGCCTCACCTGTGATGGAGCAGACAGCAGATTCAAAGTGTCCAAGTTGTCTGCAATGTCTTGACTAGGTCCATCATCTAGAGCCTCTCTGATTGCTCGCCTGCACCAGCCATGTCAATGAGCAGTGCCAGTGGCGGCAAGTGTGCATGCATGTGACAACGCAGGACCAAAAAACATTGCAGGTTTTTGGCATCGTGTGCCAGCTGTTGTCATTGCACAACTGTTGTGCTGCAGGGAGCGTGGCAGGAATGTTTACTGTACAGCTAACATTCCTGCCACAGTCACGGCAGCACAACAGTCATGCAACGACAAAAGATGGCACACGATGCCAATAAGCTGCAATATAACTGATCCTCATGACTGAAAAGTAAAGCATTTCCAGGGCATTGACAGCATCAAGGCACAACAGCATCTGGCTTACTTGGCAATGATGGTGGTGTACGTCACCGCAACAGCGAGCATAACTCCAGAAATGGCCAGAAATATGATGGAGGTGCGTGTTCCCGGGCCAGTGTTGCCGTCAATCACATCTGCCATGGTGTGTGCCAAGCTTCCAAAATAGGCAAAGGTCACATTCCAGGGCAACACAGCCACGGCAGATGACACAGCATATTGCCAGAAGCCGACACCGGTAACAGACAGGGCGTAATTGAGCATGTTCCACGGCACTATGGGTGAGAGCCTGCACATGCAACAAGACAGATGTTCAGGTAGATGTATGCTGGTAATACCGACTTCCGCATGCCATACGCTCTGTGTTTCTTGGGGCTGCTCTTTTGCTACAGAAATTGCCAAACGGACAAAATCTACAAGCTTGCAGTAATTCTGATGGTTGTGGGCATGCTGGTTTACAGCAGATTGCATGTGACTGCAATTTGTATTATAGAAGCCACGACCATCAAAAAGCTAGATGCAGGCAGAAACAGCACGCCAAGTGAGGCAGCAACACTACAGCTACTGCAACAGTGCTAGTACAGCGTTAGGCAGGAAGGCAGTCAGGTGTGTGACTTGTTTGTGTCACATAAGAGTATGGGTCTCTCCTGAGGAGCATGATCAACTTGTGACTTGTCTATATCACACAAGAATGTGGGTCTCTCCTGAGGAGCATGACCAACTTGTGACTTGTCTATATCACACATGAGCATGAGTTTCACCTGAGGAGCGTGATCAACTTCCAGCCTTCTCGACTAACAGCAGTGTCCACAGCTGCCCAGCTGGGGTACTTCTTCAGCGTGTAGTCAACCACCAGGTCACGAAGCAGATACCTGCAAAGAGCATCGCACGTCCAAATGCGCCGAGAGCCAGCAAGCACCTGGTATCGCACTCGTTTAATTTGCAGCTTGGGTGCTATGCTTTGCAATTTCCAGCAGCTTGCGGTGCTTCATATCGAGACCAAGCTCATACAGAACACCCAAATGTGACCCAACTGTGTACACTATTCACACAAAGGCACCACAATGCTTACATATCACACACAAAGCTCCCTGGCATGACCAGATTTTCGAAGTCGCATCAAATTTTATCAGGATCCAAAACACAATGTCTATAGTGACTGTTGCACGCTCTATTACTGTACCTGCCAATCATGAAAGCCAAGGTCTGGCCCAGGACTGTCCCCATCCAAACCAGCAGAGACCCCAGCACTAGCCCAAACACAGCCCCAGCAGCCAAAGCCAAGATGGAGCCAGGGAACAACACAGTGACTGCCACCACATACAAGGCCTGCGTTTGCCCTCAGTCATGTGAGCACCAGATGAGTAAATTGGCCAAGGTGAGGCAATATGGGCATCATCTTGTCACTGCTGTTGCATACGCAGCTGCCATGCAATTCAAGATTCTGTAAGAGTTCCTAGGTCATGTAAGCAAGGGCATGGTCAAACACTCCTGTAGTTTCTGGCCAAGATTGCGACAAACTTTGCTATACATAAGGCAGCCATGCTTATGTGATGACAGCAAGACAAGTGTGATTGATGCATTTATGTTGCTTGACTGATGTTTTACAACCCGAACCATAGCCTAGCACTCATGCATGCATGCGAGATTGTATGCAGCAGTACACTCTCGGCCGCCCGGCATAATACTTGGCCTCTCATTACATCGACGCCGAAAGGAGTAGACTTTTCTTTTCTTTTCTATGCGGCAGTACAGAAGCATACCACAAAGAAGATGCTGCCCTGCACAGGTTCTTCTTCCATCCATGTCAGCAAAGCTTCCAGCCTGTCACTGTCCTGAACGCACAACACAACGGTGAGCACACTTTAGCCAAGACAGATTGGTCATGCACAAAAGATAGTTTGTCAGGACTGCTCAGTAGCTTGGCATGTCAGACTGGAAGCTTAGTCAAAGGCTCTGGTCAAAGAAGAATGCGCTGGATTGCTCATGACCCTGAAACAGTCCCAGGGACAGTCCCTGGGACTATCCCCTGGCATCTAAAAATGCCAATGAAGCATGTGCATTGCTGAAGACAGGCATTCTGTAACTTGTGGGAGCTACATCTGTGTTGATGTATTAAAGACTCATGGTAGCGAGAGTGGCATCTCCTAGCACTTGCAAGCACTGGTGGTACTTTATATGACGCAGCCATGAATTGAACCCAGGCTGATTTGTTTACTCGGTTTACCTTTGCACAGAGAGAGTCGTAACAGCACATGCTTACTGTATCAGATGCTACTGAGGATGGTCGCAATGGCAAATTGCTTCAGTGCATGGTGTGAGATGCACACAATTGCAAGGCGCCAGGTGCCAGGTGCCGATTGCTTTCTTCATTGCATCTGTCATGTTGGCATGCAGATACAGACTTTGATACGTGTGGCAATGGGCACGAACGGAGAGGCTTACCAATGTAAGGGCCCCACATATGACTAGCGTCACCAGCAACAACAGCAGCACAATCTTTGGAGCAAGCTCTGCGTTGCATGCTATCTTGGGCATTGCCATTTGTACGCCACACTGGCAATCTGAGAGCCTTGCTGTAGAATTTCACAAGACTGAGGTGGCTCAGGCTGGATGCAAATGCTGTGAGGCCATGAGCTGTCTTCAGGCTCCATCAGTGGTCATTCCCTATCAAGGGGAATCCATGACTTCTTGCAGTGCAGACGAAGCGTTTGCTAGCCGAATTACAGGGTCGACTACTTTGTAGGGAACAAGACCGCGTAGTCAAAGGGCTGCGACGCTTGACACGCTGACTCACAGATACACCTGTGATCTAGATCGCATGAAGGCACTGCCTGCAATGCGATGCAGTGACTGCTCAACGTTGTAAATCTCAACACGGTGGTTATACTGACGGCTTCAAGACAGCATAGGCAACGGACAGCGACAGCAACGGAGCCGGAGAAGGGCGTGTCTGGGTCCGCGGTTAACTTACACAAGCGTCAGAGAGATGAATCTGCGGGATGCATTCTGCAGTCAGGCACTAAGGAATCTTCTTCCACAAGATACTTGCAGGCCGCTGCCTGCTGTTGGAAGTTACCGTTGCTTGCCTTCTCTCACTGCACCGAAGAAGAAGCTTTGCTGCTAAGCTTTTAAGATAAGTCGACCTGCCACCTGGCGCTGCAGTCTCTGAGTCTGAGGCTGCAGCGCTCGTAGTCTCGGCATTGATGCTGAAATGGCAGAACAAGTAGCCGTCTACGCATGTGGCCTGAAGTATGGATCTTGCCGAACACCAGATGCTAGTGCAATTCGGTGAAGTCTCTTGCTGGCCGATCACACTCGATGGTCACATGCTGGCGTGCTTTTGTTCCTCATGGCCACGTTCATGTTGCGTACACGATCCGTTCAGGCAGGACACCTAACGTGTTCTTAGCCGCTGCCAATGCAGACACTGCAGTGGCTGCACGACAGGTAAGTCTGCCTTTGCAGCATGTAACCAACACTTGTCTTGCGAGTGTAGCATAGCATTGTTGCTACAGAGCAACTTGACGCTGCAAGATGTGCGCGTCGTCTTGACTTCTCCTAAGTCTTCTGGCAATATTGGCTCTGTGGCAAGAGCTGCTGAAAATTTTGAGGTACTCACCTGTGCCAGGAGCTCCCCATCAGCCAGTCTCATAAGTTCACTCCTCCTGTCCAACGCGCATTGCCGCTGCGTAGGTGTCTGACTTGTGGGTGGTGGACCCTCGATGTGACCCACGTGATGGTGAAGCACACATGGTGCAGCTGCAATCCTTCCCCTCCCTGTACCAGTTGTTGTCTGCTGAATCAAGCATAGTCCTGGGACCTGATCTGCTGCAACAGATAATGCTTGCTTCACCAGTTGCTAACATACTTGTTGTGCTTCAGCTGGCCTGTGGCTCTCCATTGATGGACTCTCTGACAACTGTGCCCACTCTACAAGAAGCTCTGGCCGACACTTCAGGTCTGCCTGTTACACATGGCCAGCTTCCTTCACATGGTGCTATGCATACTCTATGCACAGCAAACAAGATGCACATTGACTCATACATGACTACTGGCCTCTGGTATGTGCAACATAAGCGTCTTGAGACTCATGATTCAGCGCGTGCTTGCCTGTCATGTAACACCCTGCCGCAAAAGCATGTGCAGCTTGTGTACTGTAGTGTCATGCACAGCATGCATACAAGCTGTATATGTCACGTTTTGCAGTGGTCTCAGCAACCGTGCTGTGTAGACAGATGTTATGCCTTTGATGGTATGCTTGGCATGCAAGCCATATGCAACGTTCAGCACATACACAGGGTTCCTGACTCTGTAACATGCTGCAGCGAGCATTGGCTTCACAAGACGTGCAGGCAATACTCGTTTGGTGCATGCCAGCTTATCACAGCTGCTGCAAGCCTTTCCCAACACCTTGCCTGACCCTGCAACAACAGCCAGAGACAGCAGCTGGGCTTCAGAAAGACGCGTAGCTCTTGTCTTTGGCCGTGAAGAGAGTGGCTTGACAGCAAATGAGCTGTCCCTTTGCACGCACAGCTGCTCAATACCAACAGGCCCTGTGCAGCCCTCTCTGAACCTGTCTCATGCTGTGTGTGTGGTGTTGGCTCAGATATTTGAGCAGAGAACCTATGCAGGTGTGAGATCTATCTCCTTCACATAAGTTGCATATCTTTGTTCATGCATTGCTGCGCAGACTCCCATTGCATGCATATGAGTTTGCCACAACCAAGCAGTGTCTGTGTTCAACTTGACCTTCACTGTGTGTGAAATACAATTGCAATTAACAGAATGCAACGCTTGTGGCACAGAGCTGGAAAGCATTATTATCATCATTATCATTATCATTATCATTATCATTATCACTTTCATTATCATTATCATTATCATTATTACTATTGTTTTTGTTATTTTTATTTTTATTATTATTATGAACGCTTGTGGTACAGACCACAGCCACAATATACCTGACACAATGCATCCTCTGCAGCATGCCGGTCTTGCCACAATGCTGCCTCATGTGGTTACATTGAAACCCATTACCTGTCTGTCAAAAGCTGTCAGAGATGGACTGCAATTTTACCACTACAAGTGGCTGTGTGGTTGCAGACGTGGCAGCCGTCAAGCAAGTACCAAAGCAGCATCAGCCTGCGCCAAGGAGTGATGTCGAGTCTCTCATCAACAGATGGACAGAGCTTACTGATGCTGCTGGTCTTGGGTATGTTGCAGCCGAGCAAACTCTGCTGTGCTCAATGCTACTGTTGTGGCAATTGCACTGTATGCTGCAAGCACTGCGGTCAGAATGATGTGCTTGCCCTGGGAGTTGCAATTTGCTACTTGGGCTGTGTTGAGCTGCTGGATCAAGGCCAGCTGCTGCATCATGTGTTCAAATCCCAAAAAGCAGTATTGCATGACGCCAAAGCATTTTGTGTATGCCAAAGCATGTCAATAACCCCAGCCCTTCTGCTTCTGTCAAGAGCCACTGCAATTCTGGACTCAAACAAGAGCAGCTGAGACGGCCACTTGGTGTCATCCTAGATGGTCAAGCGTTGGCAAAAGTGCAAGTAAACAGTCATGAGCCGACTCATTCCGTACCGCACATTGCTGCACATACTAAAGCAGAACGATGAAGCTGAAGTGAGGGGTCGTGGCATGCGTGGTGGCAGGTTTTCTTATTGGTATGAATCCGATGATCAGGTCACGAAACCTACCTGGGCATCCCGGGCTTCTCATTAAATTGACGCCGAAAGGCGTAGTCTTTTCTTTTCTTTTTCTTTTCTTCCCAAAACTGCACTGTGTGGTGGCAGGTTGGCAGACAGTGTGGGTGGCACGGGCAGTCATGGCCGCAAACGCAGGACAGCAGGCCACGTGAAGGCAGTCTTGTCCAGAGCGCAAGTTACAGTGCAGGTATGTGTGCGATTTGCTGTCTGCCCACACAATCACAACACACACTAGGTCCTCTTTCCTCCCCATAGAAGCATAGCTAGTGTGTGCAGCAGATATCAAACCATGTAGCACAGCATCTTGCATGACTGTTGATGTGTGGGTCTCTGGTATGCGCAGCAGGCAATCGTGCATTCTTTGCAGGTGCTAGTGCACAGTGTCTGTTAAGATTAGGGGTGTGCGATTTGCCTTTCACCGATCATGACTGAATGGTGATGTTACTGCAATTAGTGCAAATCTATTGTTGGGGTCGTGAAGGTAATTGAAGCAGTTTGCGTTTCACTTCATACAACACAGCACAGCACAGCACAGCACAGCACAGCACAGCACAGCACTGCACTGCACAGCACAAAATACAACACAATACACCTGTAGAGCCTGGTCTAGCTGCAGACTGGTCTGCACTGATAGCCATGGCAAGGGGTTTGAAGCTTGATCATTGTATGGACAGCACAACATCAGCTGTATGGACACAGAATCAGGAAGTGTCGCATGCATCAAGGCAGGGCAATCAGGCTGGGCTCAGAACCTCACCAAATGCTTCACCTGACATGAACAAACAGTGCTTCCACAAACAGTGCTTCCACAAACAGTGCTTCCACAAACAATGCTTCCAGCTGCTACACCCTCGCAGTAGCTTTGCAAATAAACGTACACCTAGACTTACAGCACGAAAGCAATAAGAAATTACTTCTAAAACTACAAGCAATGGAGCTAAAGCCAAGGGTGCGCCTTTGGGAAGTAGAAAACTGAAAAAATGAAGTCCGAAGGGAGATCATGAATACTGTACCTAAACAAAATATTTGGACGGAAAAAATACATCAAAGGGATGAAAGGATCAAGGGATTGGAGTGAGAGAGTTTCCCAACCTTTTGTAAGGCCTAACAGTTTTGTAACCTGTTAAAGCAGTATATATATTATTATTTTGTTGTATAATCTAAAAAATCCTTTAGTGAAGATTTATAGCATCGTTCAAGTAGATACATGTTAGAATAGTAAACACATAAGCTTGCAAACAAGCAACACCAATCTCAAGTCCTATTAAAGCAAAAACCACACCGAAAGGTACCACTGAAGCTCCAGCTTTCTGCTGCTGCATGCACGCTATGAAAAGACAACTCCGAGCAGCATGGTCTGCAGGCAGTCATTCTCATGGATGTAAAATTGTTATGCAATGATGATGGGGGGCAGTGTTCCACACACTTGTCCCCATACACAACACCACTGTATAAGTGGCGTAGTCTTTGCTTTTCTTTCTTATGCAATGATGATGTAGAGCCTTCTGTCATTGGTGCAGGAGCTGAGAGTGTTGCATGCCGTTTATTTATTATTATTATTATTATCATTCTTATTATCATGATTATTCTTATTATTATTCTGCTGTTGGTGCAGGAGTTGAGGGTGCTGCATGGGTTGTGCTCAGCCTTGCTGGAGAAGGTGCACCAGGCTGACCTTTGATGCCTGGAGTCAGAGACTGCAGCTCGCCACATGCTCCAGTCAGTCCTGGTGCTGCAGGTATGCTGCTGTGGTCACTTACAGTAATTACACTGTTGTGGTCACCGACAGTAGTTATTAACTGTGTACTGAATATCCTACACCCTACGTGTAGTCAGGTATGCTGCTGTGGTGCATGCTTGTCGGATGTCATAGCAGCCAGCAGCAGCAGCAGCTCCTCAAAAGCCGCTTTGTCATTTGGACTATCCCCACTATTCATCTTTTCATGAATGCTTTCTAGACACAAATTGCACAAGTCTTCTGTTGATCTTACATTGTAGCCTGATAAAGCCTGCAAACTATGCGGGTCACAGGGGTTGATTCTGGCTTTGCAACTGCATCTTCATTAGTGCAGATGGTGTATGCAGGATCTGCAAGGCGTGGACAGTCTCAAGCTAGAGGATAGTGTGCATGACTACGGACCACCCACTTGCAAAAGTGGCAACTGTCTGCACAGGCAGTCAGTGACCAGTTGAAAGCTGTGAGTTTCTTGGCTGACAAGATGTGTAAGTGTCAGCGCATGGTTATAATTGGTGAGAACATATGTACACTCACAGACACAAACATAGCAGGGCATCTGACTCAAACTAATGACTAGGGCTTATCAGAATGTATTAGGGTTTCTGGCGGACAAGCCTAACTATTTTCTCCTGCAACAATGATGCCCAGTGAACATCATCTGGAGACTAGGTGACACGTAGTGAAGAGACAGATCGCTGCAGAAGCCTGTGCACAAGCATTACTGAGGATGCAAGCACCTGATGTCACCGCAATTTGCCCACATGCATAACCGTATGAGAAAGAGTCCCTGCAGCTTCCACACTGCAGCGCTCCCTGATGGTCCCATGACAGTCCATGCAGTTCCCCCAAACAATGAACAGGGGACATCCCTCGCTGTCCAATATGTTGCCACCGTTAGATGAGCACAACAGCAGTTCATCAACATGACAGCCATCCTTGTTGCTGGCGTTGGAGTATAATTGAGGCCACATTCATGACTGGCGAGGCACCAGCACAGTTTGCATAGCCTTTCAGTTATTTCAAGCTTTTCTCAGCTTCTTAGCTGAGTACAAGTCAGTGCCGTTTGGTTTGCTCTTGTCTCATGCTCACTTGCTCCACCTGCTTTCCCCAGGGATTTACTGCACTTTGCCCACATGCATTGTGATATTAGAAAGAGTCCCTGCAGTTTTCACACTGCAGTGCTCCCTAATGATCCCATGACCCTCCATGCAGTTCCCTCAAGCAATGAACAGGGAACATCCCTCGCGGTCCAATATGTTTCCACAATTAGATGAGCACAAGAGCAGTTCATCCCTGTGAACTGCTCTTGTGCTTATCGATTGCTTGTAGTTAAGTATTCCTGCCGATTCTCCCATGCCTGGTGCCCTCACCATTTCCGCCAAGTACCCTGGAAAGGAGATCGCCGAACCTCCAGCAGGGGGCATGACTACTGTCCAGGCAGCACAAGGAAGGCAACAGAGAAGAACATTACCTTGTGGGCTAGGGTTTCTGGGGCAAGGTGGGGTTTTTGCAGAGCAAAACCAGTCCTCGATGGGTCAGCAGTAGATGTGTGTAGCGATGCCGCAATCCAGGCAGAGATCGTCACTTAAGCGCTGCGCAGGTGCTTGGCCTTCTGTCGTCCACACATCCGATGTTCAGGTAGGCCCTTTTGCTGTTGTTGGTGGGTGCCGGGTCTTTTGTGTTTCTTTAAACAAGCTTGCTGTCTTTCACCCGGACCCTATACTGGTCTTTGCGGGCAATATATAACAGTGCCATCATCACGTTTGTGTGCAGGCAAGCGGACAACAAGGAAGTAGAACCTGAGCTTTCTTCTACTTTGCCTCAGACATAGTTGTGTTACTATCAACGATGGGTCTCCCAAGGATAGATCTTAAGGCCGGGGGTCTCGTTGGCGTTGCTGCTGCTGTCGTTGGCGGCGGTGTAAAACATCTTCATCACCGCTCAAGAGACGTAAGCCCTTCTGTACAGCTGAACCTGTGTGCCCACTGCCTTGCTCTTGTCACGTGTGAAGCGCTAAGCTCGCTGGCTGTTGTCGTATCTTTTGTCACATGTCAGTATTTTGGCCGATCCTCCATGTGAATTTTCAAGAGGTCTTGTTGCAGGCTGCTCGTTCTCATGCGCGTCAGGTATCACAGATGAACCAGCAGCTGGTTCAGCACGAGCAGAATGTACATGGTCTGCAGGCTCAAGTTCATAGCCTCCAGGTGGGCTGTTTGCAGCATTCTACACCACACAATTGTGAAAGTGGCATGTATGGTGTCTCTTGTACGTGCTGCTGCTGCATTTGTTGTAATGGGTCGCAGCCTCAGCATTGCAGACTGTGAGGAATAGCGCCAAGACATTACTGCACATCCATCTTTCAAGCTCACAATCCATGCTAAAAATGTCCAACAGGCTGACACTCAAACCTCATTGCATTCACAGTGTAACGGGCCAGTTAACAAACTCATATGCATGCCAACCTGCACCTACAGCTCTTGCACCTGCTCTGCTGCAGGATTGATCAGGGTCTTACTACTTGTCTACTTGGTCACTACATGCACTTTTCAGGAGGACACATGTGCCAGGTCTTGATTGTTGCATGGCAGTGTGTTTGACTGACACCCTGTTTTGGCCCATGCAGGCCTCTAAAGCAACTGCACTGCAGCGAGCAGTAGCTGCTGAGAGCAGCAATGCGCAGCTAACGCAAGAGGGGCAAGACTACCAAAGGGGTATTCAAGAGCTGTGCAATAGCCGAGATGCTACTGCTGCTTTGCATGAACAAGCAGTGCAAGCACTGCAGAATGCCAAGAACCTGGCTGAGGTGAGATTCTGTGCCTCTTGATTGTCGTGCACACTGTGGTGCATGTTTCGCTCAATTGTTCGCTCACACAATCGTTGTGGGCTGCCACATTTGCACCTTTTCATTGTTCTGAACTGTCCTCTTTTCTGACTGATGTCAACCAAAACTCACTGAATGCTGTCAATTGGAAATTAGCACTTATCAGCAATCTGCTTACTGCTGGGTTGCTAAGTTGTTGAAACTGTCCGCACAATCTTCTCTCAGAACTGCAGTGGAGTGGCAGCTAACCTTTTTGTTTTCTTGCATCAGTGGGCTGCAATTTCACTGTGGGCCGATTCTGATGTATTTAGGAAAGGTTGCAAACTTAGGTTTTTTACCAGTAGTTTTTACCAGTAGCACAGATCAGTTTGCTTGCTACACGAGTGATATTTGATTGAATGGGCTCCTCACTCTGGATTTTGCTGCCAGTCTCTACCTGGCTGTTGCTCACAACCATATATGGGCTGGATGCTAGAGAGTTCAAGGCGCTTTGCTGCATGGCTTTGGTGCCAAGGCACGGCATGAAACAGGGTGTTGTCCACTGCACTTGCAGGCTGACAGAGGTGAGGCAGTCAAGCGTGCTGATGAAGCTGAGGCCACCCTTCAAGAGCGACAGGACATGGAGGGCGCAATGGTCATGAAGCACAACAATGCTCTTCAGGAGCTCACTGCCTCCAAGGTGTCACACACATTTGCTTGGTTGTGAGCTTTGCATGCCAGATCGCGTTGCGCTCCTGATTTCCTGCACATGGGCTGGACATGGTGTCTTGTGGTGTTATATGGTGGTCACTGTTACCTGACTGGATAGCCAAAGTTACCAACACCTTAACCTTCTGAATCCTGTTTTTTGCCAACAGACCCTGACAGACCTGGTCTTGGAGAATTGGCGTTTTGCAAGTCTGTAACGGTCTCTAGTTTAGTGAGAGACATCAAAACATGTTTTGTAGCTCCAGCTTTGATGGTCTGTCTTCACCCAGCCTATCAGCAGCAAACCCAGCATATTGACAAGGACCAGATGAGCCCATTGAGCACGCTCACCTAGACAAACACAGTGACTACTGCAGTCTATCAAACTTTTGCTGACTCTGTGAATCTTGTTGAATCTTCTGACTCAGGACTTATGAGTACCACAAAATTTCTGACAGTGCATTTTTTTGGATTTTTCACGACATTTGTGACATTTATAGCATGCCTAACAGTGTCACTCTGCACCTTGTTAAGATATGTTGGTGATGAGTACAACAACCTCCTGCATACATGACTAACTTGTTGGTTGTGCGTGGCAGGACCAGGCAGAAGAGGCCAGGAACAATGTGATGGAGCAGTTGGCATCTTCACAAGCTGAGTCAAGGCACATCTTGGAGCAGGCTCAGCTGTCCTACAATGTGGTGGTTCAGGGCCTACAGCGGCAGTTGCATGATGCCTCGGAGGGCCGCACTGCTGCAGAAGGTGAGTGAAGTTGCAACTTTGGAGTGTGAAGTTTGCAGTGCATGCTGCCCAAAGCGACAACAAACCAATTCAGGTATAGACTGGTGGGCGTCTGAGCCGACGAGAGTGCATCAGCACAGGCATTGTTGCTGAGGCATCTGTAAGCTTTTGGAGATTGCAGCCCCCTACACACCCCCTGCACACCCTGATTCTTACAGTCCTTGCAGCACAACACAACAACCTCTTGTCAGTATCTTTGTCACCTTCATCTTGTTGCTAGCTGCTGCACCAAATGGGCTTAGCCTCATGTCTTCCAGGGTGGCTCTTCCAGGGTTCACCCCTGTGCACCTCCATGACACTATGGCCAGGCTTCTATACTCTCATACTGTAGAACATGTTTTGCTGTTGTGTGTTACAGAGGAGCTGCAGGGGCATCTGGCAGGGGCCCAGAAGGACATGGAGGAAGTGTTGCAGCACAACCTTGAGCTGCAGCGTGCCAACGCCAACATGGGTGACCAGGTCCGCCAGGCGCAGCTGGAGCACCTGGACCTGATGGCCAGATTTGAGGCTCAGTCGGCCGAGCTGACCTCTGTGAAGGTAGGCACATCTTTCTATCTGAGCATGACTTGCAGACAAGCTGTGCAGTTTCTTTCCCCTGAAATCTCCTCTCCCCACCCTTGCGTTTACCTCATTTAGCCCCAGATATGACACCCCTATACACTCGCCCTTTGCCCTTGCACCCCCCCTCCACCCCCCCCCCCACACTCCATGCCCC
>JAABUP010003834.1_pt1 | contig 25959 bp, 29 predicted proteins | sample 5559201 | NCBI WGS metagenome assembly JAABUP01 (sample SAMN10711887, study PRJNA513373) | rock metagenome | isolation source: Antarctica rocks | place: Antarctica
GACAGACACTGAACATCAACCGGACAAAAGCAAGCAAAACAACTGTGCTATCTACCCTAGATGTCCCAACGCACATACTGAGGGGACATGCATACACTGACGACATGTGTAGTGTCATGCACAACAGCGTCTCACAGAATCAACCTAGGCTGACACTGCTACCTGCTAGCTTACCTGTATGAAGGGAAGATCCGCTGACAGCTGTGATGGCTTGAACCAACGAGCCGCAACAAATGTCTGCAGTACGCTAGAAATTGCGTTGGCACCGCGACATGTGCAGCTAACCTGGCGAAGCGAACGTGCTAAACTTCAGGGGACGTTTCTGGCAGGTGCAAACCCTAGCCAGCTTGCCCCTGCAAATTGCCCCAAATTTGAGCTAGTACAAGCAGTTGCATGCATCCAAAAAAGCCCCTCCATGCCAACATTCTGAACCCCCTCTTTGGGTTTTGCATAAAGAGATTCTCAATCCGTCTGGAGTTCACCACAGGAACGTTCAGTACTCCAGATCCAGCAGCTGACCTGGTTTTACATAAGATGTTGATGTCACATGATGTGGTGGTGGTGGACTTTTGCAGGCCAGCCCATACAATGGTTGCTGCAGTTAATCATTGCATATACCACATAACGAACAGCATGCTGTCTTGAGCAATTAATGTATCACAAGTTTTCTGAGCAGTTCCTATCTCCACATCCAGCAAGCCAGGAAACACCTTGCAGCCCTCCATGTTTCATACAGCTCAGCAGCAAAGCAAGGTTCAGACAACACTCCAAAGCTCTTGCAAGGTCAGACCAGCTGGCAAAGCCTCCATTGCCAAACCAAGCTCAGGGTTGAAAATCACTTCTCGGTCTGCCTGTTTGCTGTCCTCCGTATAGTAGGCGGCAAATGCATCTGAGGTATCAGCATCCACAATTTCTACATCATCCTGCCTGCAGCATGCACAACATGCTCAGATCAGGACTGCATGCATTGCACGAGTAACCAGCTTGGCATGTAGTCCAAGTGCAAGTATGCATGCTCATCTTCTAGATTGGCTCTCATCCTGGTCGTCCTTTGGCAAATGTTGAGTCACCATTGGTGAGTCACCATTGGTTTGTCGCCATTGGTGACCCAATGATATTTGTGCCAAGCCAATGAGTCATGTGATTGCAATCTTCTGCATGTCAGCAAGAGTCTACACTGCTATTGCATTACTGCACAAAAACCAAGCAAAGGTTGCAGCTAGATCCCTGATGTAGTTTGCCCAACATCACTCTGGCACAGTGCTGCATGAATGATGCCTGTGGTCTGAGCCTTACGGGCGAGAGATTGTCATGTCCTTCAAAGGCCTTGCAGCATCTTCCACAGTGAACTGGACTCCAAAAATTGGCTCAGCTGAGTACACCTGCACAGACATAGCTTGTACTGAAGTCATACCTGGCAGTAGGGGCGTTACTGTGCTGCTTTCATCCTCAATGTGGCAGTCAAGCCTTCTGGTGTGGCGACCAGGCACACAGCCCCTCAAGGCATGAGGGACTATGTGTCTGGTCGTCACACATTTGCAAGTCTGCAATGAGCAGCAGCAGTGCCGGGTACTGAGACATGCAATGAAAATCAGTGACATGCTACATGACACAAGCTACCAACTGGTGTCAGATGCCCACCACAGTGTGAGACAATGCTGCAGTAGCAAGCACAGGTTTGGAGACAGCGAGTGTGTCAGCAATCACCCTACGGAACAACGCTTGTGCCAGCAGCCAGGCTGCAACAGCAATTGCACAGACAACATGTTGCTGTAGGCATACACAAGGGCTGACAGGGGGGTGGTTCTGCTGACCTGCCACAGAGTGTCTATTTCAGTGAACACCTTCTCCATGCGCTCTTGGGGCTCCACCTTGAAGCCTGCGTACACTCACACTGACTCAACACTATGTCTCATGGCAATTGGGCAGCGCTGAACAGTAGAACAGTCAGCGAGTGAGCAAGTGCAGAGCAGCATGTGTTTTGCTGACTCAGCCTCGTCAGCGACTTCAAATATCAGCTGGCATTGCTGCAGAATGCAGCGTGGCCGTGTTCATTTGAAATGGCAATCAATGGCAGCATGGTGATTGTGAATGTGACTCAGGACTAAGTGGTGCTGGCTGGCCTTGAATATAAGTGAGCAAACTGGCATACATGCTGCTTTGCAGCTTGACTGCCATGCATGCACGCCAGCACATTTACTCACCCATAAACCAGGCCAGTCAGCATCACTTTTGAGGTCCTGGACAGCACTCCACACAGAGCACACTCGTGATGGCACACTAAGCAGAGGCACAGACCGTACTTGAGCACTCAACAGGATGCCAACAGTAGCATGCATTTGACAAGCTGTGGTGATCTGGGAGCTTTAGGGGATCGTACCCAGCACGTAGCCACCACTGCTGGAATGCGTTTCCACCACCAGGGCTTGGCCAAACTTGGACTCGCGCACACGCACACTTGCTATTTGCATGTATGGGATGCTGACATTGAAGGTTTCCACCAGGTTGGCATGCCAGACTAGACGCACATTAGTCACAAAAAAAGTCCCAAGGTTGCCCTGCTCACTGGACAGATTCCAGACACCATTCACCTGCAAGACCATAGAGCAAAGCGTAATGGCTGTGTCTGTCAGATGTATGTCATACAGTGAGTGCACAAATAAATTGCGCATTTGCCTGGAATGTGACAGAGAAGCTGTGTCTGTCAAATCTTTCAAGAACGAAAGCTGCTTTTGTGTGCTTGCCTTCGACCTGACAGAGATTGTCTTTGTAATGACACAACAAAACAAACAGATGCTGTTGGGCATGTTCTTCTCTGCAACATGACTGTGTGGTTGTGTAAAGCCAGATTGGGCAACATGAGGCGGACAATGCAATTTTGCTAGGTGCTGTGTGTACAGGCATCACAGCAGGTGCACAGTGCCTTCACATGGTATATCAGTGATTATGCAACATGCAAATGACAATGGCATGGCATGGCATGGCATCTGGTGTCTGTGCTAGATCCTGTACACACCTTGATTGCATACACACCCTGATTTGGAACACAACACATGGCATGCGTACCAGATGGTGTATGCAAGCTGACCTGGGAAAAGATCTGCTCCTGAGGAAGCAATTTGAGCTCTTTGTCAGAGATGAGTGCACCCCTCAGCTTGAGGTCACGATACATGCGGCTGGTGTCATACGCCCTGAACACTGTCTGGATGCTGGTGAAAAGGCGCGGGGAGTCTCGCACAAAGTTTGTAAAGATGAACTCAAACCTCGAGGTATGAAACTTGGTCAATACAAACAGGGCTTGGGTTGATCCTGCAAGTGGTTAACACAGCGCATTTTGCCACTGTGTGTTAGATGATCTTGTCCGCTAGCCAGTCAAGCAAACCAAGCTGGCATAGATACCTCTGAGGCGAGACGACGCTTCTCTGATGTCGATGCTGACTATACAGTTGTAACCCAGCGTCAGGTTTGTCCTGTGAGACTTGTCTGACACCCACATCAGTCGCAGATTGGTCATGGTCAGCTGGCCTTGTTCCCCATTGTTGCCCTTGGTATCCTCAATTTGACTCTGCAACAGAGGCAGATCTGGTAAAAGGTGGGCAAGCTGTGGTGGCTACCCGCACTTGGGGAGAAACACATCTTTACCATGCTGTCAATCACTGTCTCGCCAGTTCTGCAGTCCAAAGCTGAAATTGGTGAGTCAAACCTGACTTCCCTATCTTGCCAAACATATGGCGCACTCTGTCCGCTTTTGCCAAACAACACGTATTTGGCTTTCTCCATGCCTGACATACCCCTGTCAGGCATGATGCTATTGCAATTGAACAGTAGTGTTTACAAGCAAATTGAATGCGGTGTGATCTGCAACCGGACCGGGAAGTAGGTGGTGTATTGCGAGCATCACACGTTGCTCCGGCTGGTCAAGAAGTAGAGTAGTCAAGCAGCATTTTCAAGCGCAATGACCACCCAGAAGAGCGACTAGGTCCTGGACTAGGTCTCCCGATTACAAAGGCTTGTTGGCGTTTCACGGCACGACAATATGTAAAAGATTTTTGCACAATGCGGACATGAACAAAATAGGGGAAAAAGCGTAAACAACACCTGTAGCATGCTCACTGATGTGCGATACTCATGCCAAGCTGCACATGCATGGTTCCAGATTATGCCACCCGACATATCTTGCCACACATTTGCAACGTGATGAAGGGATGTCACATGAGCCTTTGACATAGCATATGTCAGATGGTCATCCAAGGAGCATGGACATCAACAGCACAGTGTTCAGCAACAGCTGAAATAGTGTGCCATGCCAAACCTTTTGGAAAAGGCAGCAGCACAAACTCCACAAAAACCAAACACAATGATGTGTGATGTGATGGAAACTCTGCATTTATTTGCTTACAGTGTAGCTTCAACTTGTGTGAAACTGCTCATACTGCAAACACTGCTGGGGTCACATGCCGCACATGAGCTTCACCAGCTGCAAATCAAAGAGTACAAAAAAGCTGACAATGAACAATTGCAGCACAAGCATCAGGAGCAAAACAAAAACAAGGTTGCGACGGAACAACCGTAAGGCCACACTGGCACAACTGTCAGACACACACTGCTGCTAACTGAGTTCATGAGCCAACTGAAGCCAGCCAGTCTAGACATGATCAATCGCAGTTACTACAGACATGCAAGCAGTAGCGCCTCACAACAGTTGCAACCTAAACTGAAATCTAGAAGTTGTTTTGGCGTCCACCCTGACCACCCATACCACCGCCCCTGCCTCCACCCATTCCAGGAGGGCCACCCATGCCACCCCCAACACCACCCATGCCACCACCGCCCATGCCACCGCCACCCATGCCACCGCCGCCACCCATGCCACCGCCACCGCCCATGCCTGGAGGACCACCCATGCCACCACCACCCATGCCTCCTTGCTGCCCACCCTGCAGTGAATAGCACAATGTTTAGCAGAGGGGAGAATAGGGCAAGCCTTTGAGCAAACAAGCAGGCTATGTACATCATAAGTGCAATGTGTGCCAGGTCGCAACATTGATGATGTGTGAAGGCAAATACTCACAAGTGCCATTGCATGCAGGGTAGGTAAGCACTTAACTGAAACCATATCAGATGCCCAGCATGAGCACGGCATGGTGCAGCTACAACTGGCTAGGACATGCATGGCAGTACTTCCATCAGGAATGTAAAGAAAGACAGGCACCAACCTGCATGCCTCCACCTTGCATGCCACCACCTTGCATGCCTCCACCTTGCATGCCACCATGATGGTGATGCTGACCCATTTGGCCGCCTCCCTGCATGCCGCCTCCCTGCATGCCACCTCCCTGCATGCCACCTCCCTGCATGCCACCTCCCTGCATGCCACCTCCCTGCATGCCTCCCATACCCATGCCACCGCCCTGCTGTCCACCATACCCTTGCTGACCACCAAACCCTGCAAAAAGCAAGCACCTCAGCCAAATAGATTGGTTTTACACCTCTGCAGGGGAAGGCTGACATTGCAAACTGCAGCATAAAGTTATGCAGGCTTGCAGGTAGGCAGCACAGGAAGAGTAAGACTTATGTATGGAGTTTGCCGAGATTGAAAGAGTATACACGCACATGACTAGCAATTGATTGCGGTAGGAAAGATTCGTTGCAAGCAGTACCTTGCTGTCCCATGCCGCCTGACTGTCCCATGGGAGGCTGCCCACCATGCTTGTGATCAAGCTTATGCTCAAGTTTTCCAAGCAACCCCATGATCAGGCGTAAGAATGTTCACCAAAGTCAGTGACACAGAAGGGGTGAAGAGGTAGGAGACTGTGAAACGGTTGACGAGTGCTTGCACAGTGAAGTCCGACTTGATTACGTGTCTACCAGCTGTGGCACTACTTCGCGGAAGCTGCGTGAGTGTCGACAGGTCCTCTCGCCTGGCAGTTGCCTCCGAACGCGTGAAGTTCAGCAAGAATCCCATGACAAATATGACATATGTGCACATGCTGGTGTTGTGCTGATCAATGTTGTTGCCCACCTGTGTGTGGAAGAAATCTGCATTGCAGAGCCTGGCTTTGCCTGTCTATACTACGGGTTTGCTCACAAAGTCTCTGGCATCGGCACAAGTTGTGATGAGTGATGTTAGCAACATCGACAGGTACAATAAGGCCTAGCAGCATGCAGTGAATATGTGTGGCTTTGCCCATCCAGGTGAAATACCTCAGTATGCCAAAAATGTCAGTACTGTCTGACCTGTTGCACAATTCGCGTACAGACAGAAAGTGGAAAGCCACAAACATCTTTACATGGCATGCTATCAATGGCAAATAGGTGGTAGAGATATGCATATGACCTGCAACACTGTCTGACGACCGTGATGTCACATGCATGCAATGGCTTGCGCCAAAACTAAACACCCGAAAAACTTTAGTGTACACACGCACTTGTACAGCGCACATCTGGTTTTGTCAGGCTGTACTGGGAACTTCACAACCTGATTCTCATTTCTGCAGCTACAGCTACATTGGAACAAAAGATAACTTTATTTGTCTGGTTGACACGATAAAAACAACACTGATTGCAGTGACCACCAAAGTAGTAGTCATAGCATCCTCCTTCACAACCACCACCACCCCCAGGGTCTTACTCCAAGCCCGCCCCCACCTGCTCCTTAATTTCTTCCCCTGCAGGCAAAAGACACTGTTGACTTGTTGATTGATGACTGGCATCACACACACATGCAGTCTGGGCACACCACAATGCAGAATGGTTGCCAACTAGCATTCGTGCCCAAGTACTTTGGAATCACGGCACCATCCGCAACCGCAGAGATGCTAGAACACATACAGTTGTGCTCTAAGATAAACAACAGTGTGTCATTTGATGTGTTGAGCACAAACGACAGCAATTGAAGTTGTAGAGGCTCACCAGCTCAGGATGCTGGTCTTGGCTTTGTCAACTCTCCCCATGATCCCGGAGCCCAAGACCAAGCCTGCTCCCAGCATGCAGGCGCCTGCCAACACTGGGATGGCAACAGCCATCACCAAACACTTGGTCCCGGGACCAGCATGGTCACCGGAGTTGGGGCGCCGCGAGCCCGCACTGCCCTGCCTGCAAATACAAAAGACACAGTTTCAGCTGCCGGCTTCACAAACACAATCAAGCACAAGGGTGCATGGGGGTGGTGTTGCTCAAGACTGTGTTTGCTTGAGGTGCAATTTGCTGGACTCACCCTCAACCCTCACTGCTCAGTTGTGTGCATTTGGCATGTGTCAGGAGTCTGAGCAGTCAGTGTCACACAGGCAAAGGACACAGCTGCAGCCAGCATGGTCTTGCAGAACACAGGCTCAATGAGGACCAAAGCAGCGTCATGCAAGAAACAGAGGATTGGTGCTGTGCATGTCAAGTGTTTTTACCTTTGTCTGCAGAACAGATAGGCAGCATGGAGGCATGAAAGAGGCACCAACCTGCTCTGAGAGCTGGCCTCAGAATCCTGCCCAGGCTCCTCCCTGATGTCTGCCTCACCCAGAGTCAACTCTCCACCATCCGCCAGCGCAGCAAACTTGTTGGGATGCGCTAGGTCTCGGTGAAACTCCTCCTCCCGAGCCTGTTCATCAGCAGTCCTCCTTCTCTGGGCTGCTTGTGTGACCACCTTCTTTGGAGAAGGCGGTGCAAACCTATCCTCCAGATCATCTAACCTAGCAGCAGCCTGCAAGAAAGAGATCTTCAGCCAGCAGCTTCACAGGCTATATTCCGAGAACAGCAAACAAGTGTAGACTCATGCTTTTGGAATGCAGTAAGGCATGCAATTCAGCTGAGCTCAACACTGGTGCATCGCAGATCCAGCTTACCTGCTGACTAAGAGTGGACGTCCCAACTTCTTTTGCCCCGCCAACGCCGCCCAGAACCGGCTCGTCCCCCTGAACAGGCCTTCTGGCCGCTATCTTGGGCGATGCTATTCCAAGCGCATCCGCCAGATCACCCCTCCTCCTTGTCCTCAGCAGATCGCCAGGTGAGGATGATGGCGATGCCCCAGCTGAGCCTTCCCTCCCGATGTGCACCTTGGCCATATCAGGACGTGCCACCAAGGCGTCCTTGAAGCTGCCAAATTTTGACAGGGTCCGCTGTGATGTTGATGTGCCCACCGCACCTTCGGTGCCGTCAAGTGTCGGGTAGTGCTTGGGGTCAGAAGGATCCCGTACACCGCCAGACTGCGTTCTTTTCAAGCTCAAGGGGTCCTGATCAACGACGCGTATTTTGTTTGACGTATCCATATTGAAGGACGGCTTGAAGACGAACGCTGTGAGGGGCACGGTGCTTCTTTGCCATATGAACCTTTGTTTTGCTGGCGTTTTGCACAGGGCACGTGCGCTTAGCATACACGTGTAACGTAATGGATAAGTCCAGGTGGCGACTCGCAGATGGGGTAATGTGGTCAGGCCCTACAGGTAGTGGCAGGGTTTCATATTTTGCCTATTGTTGTTCTGCCATGTTGCCAGGTGTGCTTGCTGTTGTGGCGTTTGAGTGATCCTTCATCATCAACATCTGCTGATCACATGCAGGTGAGTTTTGTTTTGGGCCGTGCTAATCTCCTCAAAACACTCTCAGTTTCTTTGCAAACACCTATGGGCCACTTCAAACACGCCTGGCAAGCAATTGTGAAATTTCAGCAGCAGAGGACAGAGAGGCAGTGCAAGATCTAATGGTCAAGTGCCAACCACTGCAGGAAGTTGCAAAAATCGTGCGCAAGCTTGAAACACCCTTGCCTTCTCCTGCATTGCAAGCTGTACAAGGTTCATGCTGCTGGGCCTTCCCTTCGAGCCCTCTCCTTTTCTATGCGCCAGAACTCTGCAATGATCTGCTGAGCAACCACTGGCGGGGCAAACCTCTTGATCATGCTGGCTCTTGCTGCCCTGCATGCCATTTGAGTAGACTTCCGCATCATTTGAGTAGTCTTCAGCACTGTTTGAGAAGACTTCCGCATAAATGCTGCATTGACATCACGCGTATCATGAGCTGAGAGCAGTTTGTTAATTGCAACAGGCATGTGCAACCAATGACCTGATCCTATTTGAACTTTAGCACCACCCCGAGTGCAGCTTCAATACATAGGCACCAAGCTGATCCATAGTTGTTACATCATGTCCTGGCTAGGGCACGGCTCTCTGCTTAAACTACTGACAGTTCCTGTGTTGCTTCTACGAGGCTTGTCACTGCTGTGACTTACACACATACCACCAGTTTTACACCAAAAGTTCGTCAAGCCGTCATATGTGGCCATTTACTAATTAGGCAATAGAGATATACTGATGAGGTTGCAGCAGCAGCCACTCACCTGCCCTTCTTCTGAGCTTCCTTGCGATTCTGAACCACATGGCTCATCAGCTGCTTCAGATGCTGCACAGAGGGGGCTGCCCACATGTGCCCCTCAAAGGCCCCCTTGTCCTCAACCGACTCCAGCCCATCAATGGCCAGGGGGTACCCCACCTCCTCATCAAGGAATGCTGTGGGGCCTGACCAGTTTGTTGCAATCACTGCAAGGCAACAACCAAAGCTCACATTAATTGAAAGATGGAGAATGTCCCAAGCTTTTAAGCTTCATGCTGCTTCTGGCCTGACTTCAACAAAAGTTCAGATTACTGCTCACATCTCAGACAAGCGAGAGTAAGTTTGGTGTATGCTCAGCACAAGCCTTTCCAGAGAAGCAAGACTGGTTCTGCACAAGCCAACCCAAATCTGGTGCAGGCTTTCATGATAACTGTTGATAACTGCATATGAGTGCTAGTGATGTCTCTTGGGGATGCAGAACTGACACCATTCAATTTGAGTATGCCTGCTCTACAGCTTGAACCTCAATCTAGACACTTTTGGGGACTAATTCCGGGCTTGGGGAGCTGTCAGCAAGCATGAGGCTTACCAGGTAGACCCATACTCATGGCTTCAACATGAGGCCTCCCCCAACCCTCCCCCCTGCATCCACAGGGCTAAGCTTTGGCGTCCAGTGGTACTTGACAAGTACAGTGTTCTGGCCCATGACTACAACCGATACTGCCTTTCAAGAGGGCAAGACAAAGCATGCTCCAAACTAGGCAAGGCCCCCATGTTGGTCACCCACCTAGTCCCAGAGGGCCTGTCAAACCCTTGTCAAGTTTGCCATTTGCAGCTGTGTATGAGACCAACTTCTAGCTGTGCCGTACAGGCATTACTCTTGGTATAATCTATGCTCAAAGACAGCCAAGTATGCATGGATGTGACAGCAGGCAAGCAGCGCCACAGGAGACTTTATTAAGGCTAGCAGTATCTGCCTAATCGGCAGCACAAGGTCCATCAGTGAGTAGACATTCATCCCTGGTTACTAGATGACAACCAGTCCTCAAGCGAGAAGCATGCACTGTCAATGCAGCGCACAAACTTGCAAGGCATGGTGCTAACAGGGTGGTGACTCACCTTGAAGGCAACACAAAGCAGTCTGCAGATATATACAGCCGCCTCAGCCTATCTTGAGCCATGTTCCCATCAATCACATACACCGTTGGCAGGCTGTCCATGTCAAGCTTGTCTGAAGCCGGCAGATGCTCTGCTGCCCATTTCCTCATGTGGTCCCCAAAGTTGCTGTCACTGTGGTATGGGCTGGTCTTCATGTACAGGACAACATTGTCTGCTGCTGTGAACTGACCCAGGTAAGCTGCCAAGAGAACATCCCAGCCTTTGCGCAGCTCCCACTTGAAGATCTGCAGAACCAAGGTTGTGGCAACGCTACACAATGCAGTGTCTGGGGTGTACAGATTCTCAGTTACTTGCCGCCTTCAAACATGATGTAACTTGTCAGATCCTCCCAGCATGATGGAGTGTCTCAGACCGGGACATATGGAAGGCTGAGGTAAGATTGATCCCCACATAGCAAAATGGCACAGAGTGACAATTGTAGTAGACCCCATTGCAGGTATGTTGTCTGTGACTTTGCAACCAGGGCTTGCAGAACCGAATGCGACATTTTTTGCCCATAGACTTTCTGTTTCTAGCTTGTCGTGCACAGCATGCACATTTAAAGACTTGAAAGAGGCTTACAGAGAGGAAAGCCACAGTATCAGCCTCTGACCTGGCTCGCCCGAACACCAGCTTCCCCAAAGGCAGCTCCAGAGGGGTGACCCCTTTGGGGTTGAAAAAGTCCACATCCACTGGCTCCGGAACCACATGCAACCTGCGGCACATCCATGTTCAAATGAAGAAATCATGCAACATATGGGCTTTTGTGATTGTGACACACGGCAGTGCATGTTGTCACTCCTTGTTCCAATCATTCTATCCAGAATGAGTTGACTGATTAGCAGCTGAGTAGTGGTCACTCAAGCCGATAAACATCGCTTGATTCTTGAATGCTGCATGCGTGGCAAACTTCAGTGCTGTACAGATCATGCCCTGCAAGTGCATAGCCTGTCAGACCCAACTTCATATATACCATTTTCTGGATGCATGGCCTAACACCCGTATTTTGTGCATGCCTATTGAAAGGCAAGACCTGATATGCACTCTCATTGTCCCGGGTGAACCATTGCACATCATAGTTTGTTTGTGCATAGCCTGCGGAATATCCAGAGCCAACAGAATGATACAAAGATGGCTTGTCATTCAGGGTGATGAGATTCTGTGGGGCTCACTTGTCTGCCTTGACGCCAGAGTCTGCAAAGACCTGTCTATGGAACTCAGTCGGCACCCAGATCTCATCCATGGCATTGCAGCGACGCTCGCGCTCAGGACTAAGCCGGTCTGTCTCAAACATTGTGCGGCCCACCAGGAAAGCTTGACCCGGTTGCAGGTTGTTCGGTGGACAGTTGTTGGGGCTGCCCCATTCAAAGTTGGGGACGGACCAAGCCCCTGTAAGGCAAGTTGTAATACAACTGTTGTCTGTGCATGTCTGCAGACTATGCATGGTCAAGAGCTGCTGTGCAATCAGTGTACATTGTACAATCAAGGTGACCGTCAGGGCTTACATGCCAGAAGGCGTGTACATGCCAAGCAGTACATATGACTACAGAAGGTTGATAACATGTCAAATTATTTGACAAGCAGCAGATAACTGTGCTGGCACTGAGCAGCACTAACACCACTTACAGATGTACAAGATAAAACGCTGGCAAACAGTCAAGATGCTAAATATGATTGCAAAATTGCAAGGCACCAGACTTGCTTGCCTGGTTCACTATGGCAGACAATGACCAAGGGGCCTTTTGCTTTGGAAAGATGTCCTCCTTCCATGGACTTCAAATCAGACCGAGCTGCTGGTGCTAGAGCCTGATCTAGCATTCACCAAAGATTCTTTTAGGACTTTCATATTCACGTATAGGTCTGTAGGTAACGCAAGTTTGGGCATTAACGCAGGGGCTGTGCTATGCAGCACATGATGCAAATGTGTCTACACATGGATAACATTGAGTACAAATGCTTGTCAGACTTGCAGCACTTATGCTGGCAACCAATAGAGAAATCAGAACGACCTTGGTAGATGACGATGAGACATGACCAGAAGCATGTATGCAGCAACAACTTCTTGGAATAGTCTGCTGCACATTGCGGCAAGAAGCCGATGAGAAGCACAGCAAAGAGCCTACAAAGTTCACATGTCTCATCAGTGCAGTACTCACATCATATGCGTCCTTATTGAAACCATCTCCATGTTGTGCAACCCACAAGCGCTTGCGTGATAAAGCTGGTGAGTTCCACATGGCCAGCATGAAAGCCACAGCTTCTGAGCTGTACCCTCCACCGCTGTAGAATGGTGCATGCCACCAGACTGCAGGTGCGAATGATACGTCAGCAGCTCTCCGGTTGCATTGTTGAGGGAGCGCAATCCATCAACAAACACTGCCTTACTTGTTGCTGGCAGCAGTTGGTCTTTTCCTGCTGCATAGGCTTCGTCTGACACTAAATCCTGCACATAACGTGTTGGCATTTTTCCACCTTAAAGGAAGGTTGCAACACTGGCAACAGAGCTTCTGACCTGTCCAATGCTGCTTGCTTGCCAGATAGTGATCAGGAGTGTTGCAGAGATAAAAATTCCCAGCATCAGCATCAGCGACCATGACATGATGCCGAGTGTTTGATCAGTCGACGAAGGCCTGGTGCTTCAGCTGAGACAGCTTGCTAGGTCAGCAACTAAAGCATTTCTGTCGTGTTGTCACCTGAATACGCTAGCTCTGAATCGCAAAACAGACTGAAGCGCTGCGTGTTGTCACATGCAGACACGCAAGACGGAGCAGCACAAGCATATACTAGATCTCGGGGATAAGAACTTAAGGAACATGGCTCGCCTTGTCTGCTGTACGCATTGGCGATGAGTGCCATAGGCTCGAATACACTATGCAATTGAAACTCCTGGAGAGCGGTGTCAATGGCTGAGCAAAGGCCGAGACGCTGACTTGTATGACTCATGGTGACCTAGCCTAGTCAAGCCTATTCAAGCCTAGTCAATCAACGATGCAGTTGAGGTCAGTCCTAGGTAGATACATGTTTTACATTAGCTTGTAATCTTCTTCTTCTTTCTTCTTATGTAGCCAGTCAGGGCAGATATGTACAGATATCTTCCTGTCAGGCATGCTAATCAGCATTAGCTACAATGACTGAACAAGTGACTGCTGATGATGGCTGCATTGCATGAAGGCTTATATATATGTACATACGGTATATACAATTAAGTACCTTGCTGACTACTGACTCTGGGCCATGTCGCCAGGAAGTCATACTTCAGTTTCACGTGACTCTACAGTTGCTGTGAAAGCCTTTGCATGATCAGTCGAAGATCATGCTCATGTAAGTTGTGGCTTCAAAACCCTATCACTTGTATGGGTTCCCGGGCAGCAGTTAGTACCTGACAGGTAGCGCTGGGAGGATACTAAAAGATTTTACTCAAGGCAGTGTGCAGTGTACCTCTGAGTCACATTCAATGATGTATGTACCTGAATCTAAATTGAAATGGACGTTTCAGGATTGAAAAGAGCTTCTTTCTTTGAAGGACTAGATCAAGCTTGGCAAAAGGTCTTTCGCAAGCTTGCTCCACCAGATCAGCGGAGAGCCGAAGCGCCGGAGCTTTGCTGGCATGGAGCTGCATCCCGACATCTATTTTTCTGAGACCGAGTTCGAGCAGGCTGGACTGCTGCACGACAATGACAGCTGCACTGTTGCGTCTTCCTCCGGACTCGGTGGCTTTGAAATCAGCAGATATCAGCAACAGCAACATCATGACACCCTGTATTCACTGCCTATAAGCTCTTGTGGGCTGGCCGACAGGCTGCAGATTCTGTCTAAATGCTGGCAAGCGCACTGGCCGGGACAAGCGCCTAGCCCGAGCTTGCCAAAGGGTGAAGTAACACAGCTCAGCAGTCTTGCTGAGGACGTAACAATGCAGATCCCTCCTGTGCCAGAAGAAAGCCTACAGCGCACACTTTTAGTGGCTCATGTTGAGCAACCTAGGAGTATGCCTGTTGGTTTGACAGCTGATGCCATCCGTAAGCAAGCTAACCGTGACCATCAGAAGAGGTTTCGTATGCGTCAAAAGGTGACATCCGATACAGATGTGCTATGCTGTGCAGTGTTTTCCACACCACAGCAGGATATATATATTATGGACTCGTCGCCTTGAACTTGCCAGGATTGCGTGCATTCCATGTGTCAAGTCGAGATCTGGACAGAGGGCATCTGTATGTTCCACTGATGCAAAGAAAAGACAAGAAAAGAAAAGAAAAGTCGAGAAAGGAAAATTCGAGTAAAGAAAAGTCGAGAAAGGAAAATTCGAGTAAAGAAAAGTCGAGAAAAGACACAAAAAGGCAGAGAATACGGTAGCAAAAGGTGTGCTTTTGGGGGAGGCAATGGGAGCCTCAAAACAGCCCAAAGTTGTCCCAAAACAACTTGACTGGGGTCCCTACTGCCCTGAGACAACAGTTGTGCATGATACTGCAGGCACGGTCAGAGGCGATGCAAAAACAGCTAGAATCAACTCTGCTTCAGCTGCAAGAACTGAAGCTGCAGAAGCTGGAGCTTGAACAACAACTTCATTGCAGGACGCAAGCCACCTCTGCGCCACTTGTGGCAATGGAGGTAAATCCTCTCCTGTGGTGTTATTTGTACGGGATAGTACATGACAGGCCATGCTTTTGATGAGCCCACATATTCTCACACATCACAGACATAGCGTGCAAATGTATTGTTGCACACTTTGCGTAATTGTGCGAGCTGTAGTATGCATAGTACTGCAGCAAGCCGGACGTCAATAATCATTGCATCTGTTTGCAACAACATCTCCAGCCATTTGAGAATTGGCCCGCATTTCATCATGTCTTTCATGCTATGTACATCCTCTGTGTTCGTGCTTTGTGTTCATGCAATACACCAATGCTGAAACCTTGTACATCATGAGTTCAGCAACCCTGGAACATTCATGGAACATGTATGTGTTGGCCCCAAGACTTTGCTTGTGATGTTTGACAATCTTGCTTGCAGAGTGAGCAGCGCGGCAGACAGGCAGACCATGTTTGCCCTGGATTGAGCTCCTTGCCACCTTTGACCACCTCCGTCACAGGCAACAGCAGCCTGCTGACTATTGAAGACCTCATCAGCATGCCAGTTCAGCAGTTTGAGGAGCTGTGGGAGGTGACTGCCACTGCTCAAGCCCTTTGTGCAGTTGCAACCTACAGGATCAGCGATGACATGCAGTGCTCTGACCAGCAAGTGTATTGTCAATGCCGCTCACACAGTGGCCTGACGCAGCGGGACTTTGCATTGCCTCAATGCATCAGGTAGCACATGTTGCTGATGACAACAAATGATAAGTTACAGGTGTCTCAGCTGACTGTTTGCCAGGTATCTACCAGGCGTGCCTACATCCAGTCCTGTGAACCCTTATGCATTAATATCAAACAACAAATTGCACTCAAGGAGTGTGTGTTGATAATGTCTCAATGGTTAGTAGAGATTGACCAGCACATTCAGATCTAGCTGTAGCATTGTATACTTCAGGTTGTCTTGGTAAGCCTTTGATGTGCTGCAACATGGTGCAACTAACACACATCCCGTCTTGCATGCATCCTGCCAAGCCTGATCTGCTGTCTAGAGTATTGAATGCTGCAGGATTACCTGAGTACATTAAAGCGCTGTCTCAATCAGCATCATCAGACAGGCTCTTCTAACTACCAATTGGAGACTAGACTGCATCAGCTGACCTTTGAAGCCTTCATGCTGGCAGAGGAAGTCTTCAAGCAGAGAGCCCGTGTCTATGACTCCAAGGCAATGACAGTGTGCCGACATCATCACAGCTCAACACCAGATGCTGTGCATGCTCAATTACTGGTAAGCCACTGTCAGTGATTTGTGTCAGCACCACATGGCAGTGGCCATTGTGCACCATTGACACATGCACATGATACAGCTATACAGAGTTTGCCAAGTATTGCATGCTGTTGCATCACAAGGAACTGCTTTGCACTGCGTTGCACTGTATTGCAAGGCGGAAGATTACATTGCACTCTAACAGAATGCATAGCACTGCGATATTTTACAACAGACTGCACTGCACCTCACAACATTGCTTTGCGCTGCATGGTAGTGCTATGCGCAGCAGCAAGTACAAGCATATCAGTAGCTGCCATGCTCATTCTGCAATATAGTCTTGAGACTGGGGGTCATGGCCTGTCCTTGTCATGCAGCATTTGCGTCATATTGAAGTTGGCACCCACATCAGATCACCATGTGCTTATGGTCTACAGGACCTGTTGAAGTTGTCAGACAAGCAAATCCAAGATCTGATGTTCATTCGACGAGTTTCTTACACCAAGCACCACTTATTGAGCTCGCAGCGCGAGGCTGTCGCAGCCAACATACTTGAGGCTAGTCCAACTCCTGTTGTCAACGTGACGAAGATAGCAGCTTCTTCAGTGCAGTTAGAACAGCAAGCTGAAGATGAGCATGATGTGATACTGAGAGTGAAATGGGCAATCCACTGTGGGGTACGCCGTCAATCAAGCTTTCATAAACTGCCCAGGATCATGTTTAGAGCTGTCACATGACTGTTTGCTTCTATGCATGCTTGTTCAACCCACTATGCATGATGACCACTGACAGTTGTCAACCTACAGACAAGCTCTTTGTTGGCCTGGAGGCATGGCAGACCAGGCAAACAGCCCTGAACAAGCATGGCTCATTGGTCCATTCATCTTGTGCTCTGACGTAGCTATGGCAATACCACATACTAGTGACGATGTGTTGTTGCTGCAATGCAGGTATTGAATGTGAGGCAGGCTGCGCGTTGGTTCACACAGATTGACGGTTGCCATAAGCAAGCTGAGCTCTTTGACTTCATTGCTGCACAGAATGGCTTCCCCAGCCGCAAAGAGGTGTCTGCCAACATTGATGAATCCACATTTGGAAAAGATTGGAAGTTATTTCAGCAGTATACAGACAAAATCAACCCAAGCATTTCATGGCCCGCCGAGTATGTGCCAATCGACCAGCACCAGCATCCTGCGAAAGTCATGCAGCTGACACTCTACTAGCATAGGTATTACCATATAAGACAAATGACTTGACAACATTGCTTGAACGTACCCTTGACCCTGAACCCTAGACGTCCTGCGGGTCGACCCAACTTGTCCAAAATACTTTGACATCTATTTTGCATACAGGTTTGGACCAGGGTTGCAGCCTACATAATATGCAATACATAACAGTTTAGGCGTAATGCATAGTGTTTTGCAGCATTGGCAGTAAACTGGGCAGAAGTGCGCTAACTTCACACTTGCCAAATTTTACAGTGTTGGCACACAACACAAACAAGATGTGTACACGGTATTGTTACATGCCAGTACTGTGTGACATGTCTCTACCGTGTCGTATATATCTTTGCATGTCGGTGCCGTGTCAGACGTCAGTAATGTGTTGATTGACTAGTCAACTAGCAGAGCAATAACTATAGCTTTCATCTACCTCTCATTTAGCAATTACTTTTGCGGTTCAGTTCCTACAGCCACAGCTTAAAGATTGCATTTATGCTTGTTTTGAATTGCAAAGATGCGCAGCCCGCGCCGGCCGCTAATGCCTACATGACTCGAGCCTCGCCTTCCATTGCAGACCAACAACCGACGTGATAAAGAACATGCATTGAATCATATTGCGACTGTGGCGCCACCCGCGTTAATTAATTCGGTTGAGTTGTCTCGGAGTGGGCGGAGCCCACGGAGAGCGACTCCATTCGAATCATTTACTGTCACGGGCAGGCCGGCTTTGCCTTCTGTGTAATGTTTTCAGCCCCTTCACGCACAACTCGCTGCGATTCAGCGCTATGGACCAGCCATCGACGTCTGGGCAACCAGTGCCTGGTGCTGACAACGCACAATAGTCTCGCGCAGGCTCCCGTCGCAAGATCCTACTGTCTTTTCTAGCTGATGCATACTGTGTATTCCTTTAGCAGAGCCTTCGCGCAGCGCTCAGCGCATTGCTTCACTACGGCCCAGTCAATGACGTTTGGGTAGATTTATTCTGGTGCTGGCAACGTCCCTGAGCCTCGCACAGGATTTCCGTCGCGAGATCCCTCGATCTTGACTGGTTGCAGAAAAGCTGTGAACAAGCTGAGCCAACTATGGTGCCTACTTGTGCCAGCGCAGGCTTATCCAGCACAATGTCAGGCTTGTCACGCATGCTGCCAACCACCTGCAGCTTGGGCCTTGCTTGTGCTATTTTACAGCCAGTACTTGACTCTAATCCCCCAAGACCTGACCTGGCCTGACATCAATTTAGGCGACAGTCCAGGAAATTTGGGTTGATCATTTTACATATGTACAAGCAAGGCCTCTGTAACAACCAAGGCCTCTGTAAGTTAACTGAATTAATTAGGTGCTTACCTACCATATCACTAGGCATTCTCTAGTACGCAAATATTTGCCTAATGTACTAGTACTCGTCATGAAATTGTCTGGAATGTAAACACGAACCTTGGGTAAGCTTGTGACTAACATCGCGCAATGGCAAAACGCTCGACAAAAGCAAAGCTTGCGCATCGTCCCTGCCAAGAAAAGCTGTGTCTCGTCATTGACAGCGTGTCCATGATGTGCTTGCTTTCACATTGCCACAAGACAGCGCTTCGAAAATCGAACTGGGTGTTCACCTTCGACAAACAGCGTCGTGCTGACACATCCTCGCATGACGTAGGGTCTCGTGCTGCTTGCACTGTCTAAATTGACTGCTCAGGCGGCTTGCTGACAACGTGATCTTTCCAGAGTGCTGCAGCGACGTATCTCGTAGACTACCGTCACGACGCAACTGTGTGAGTGATCGAGGGTTGCACTGCGCCATAGGCGAGCTTGGGCGGTTACGCACTGCAAGGCCTGCTGCAAGGCTCCCATCAGCCAAGAAAACGTCAACTGTGTTGAACAGTCTCACCTGTCACGAGCTTACCGCTCGCAACCTTATGCCATATACACCTGCTCTTGAGTCGACATCCACTAGCTGATATCCAGTCTGCTCAGAAAACCTCAGACACTGTCTGTCCACCCTGATGAAAGTGCTGAAGACGTGGGCTCCAGCCACTTTTGTGTTACTGTTGCTCCAGCAGCTACCAGAGCCATGTGAGGGGCAGACCCTACCCGCAAGTCAATCCCTGTCAGGCTGTGAAACGGAAGTGCTAACAGGTACGTCATCAGACTCTGGATGTCATTGTCATCCTGCCTGTCTGTCTGACTGTATGACATGGTGTCAAGACATAAGCTCATATCAGCATTCCACACTTAAGGCATTGCTCTGTGCTCTCAGCCTTGAGTGAACAATGACCAATTTATTGGTTGCCTAACTACGCAGACCTGTGCTTTCGCAGTGCTGATGCAGTCATTGATCCCCAACCTGCGCCACACAGTGGGGACTGCATTGCTGTCAACATCACAATGGCTGCACCTTCGACCTGCATTATGACAGTACTGAACTGCCACATTTGGTGTTGTTTTTAGGACTGGGTGAGCAGGCGGCATACAGCAGCACAGGCTACAGCCTCAGCATAGTCTGGCAGCCAGACTACAACATCTACTGGAACTCCCTTGGATGCCTGGATTCTCTCGTGTCTCTCAACATCAATGGCACACTGCCAAATCTACCCGCCGCATGGGCCGAGAACAGCAGCTTCCCCTTGTTACAGGTACAATGTCTTTGGCTTTAGAGTTCAATGCAAGTGAGGACCTTTTTGTCAATGCATTGACGCAGGTACTGTGTGAGATGAATTGCCTGGTCTGGCCATGTTTGAGATACCATTTGACTTGTCAACATGCTCTGATGGCAGTGATGCAGGCTACAAGGCCTCTGCCCTGCCCTTTTAATTCCCTGCCCTTGGAGCCCCATGTGCCACCCCCCACCTGTTACATGGGGTCAGCATGCAGCATCAGACAGATCATATAAGTCAGTTTGCCTTACTGATACTTTTCAGTCCATATAACTTAATGTGCCTTGCTGATACTTACTCAAGAAAGTGTGTCATGCTGCAGAGTCTGGACCTGTCACAAAGCACTCTACAGGGGTCCCTCCCTCCTGAGTGGGGTCAGCCCCAAGCCTTCCCCAGCCTCATGATCCTGAATGCCAGCTTCACACAGCTCACAGGGCCATTGCCCTCAGCTTGGGGCAGCCCTGATGCCTTTTTGAAACTCACAAATCTGTCAGTGGTACACACTGACATCACAGGGGGGCTGCCTGACAGCTGGGCTACCCTGGGGGCTTGGCCGCAGCTCGTAGCTCTGCAAGTAGATCAGACTCACATCTCAGGTTAGTCGTCACCCTTGTCACATTTGACTTGTCACAAAGCATGTCACATTTGTCATCAGGTTTTGCGCATCAACATTTCCACGCCTACAACTTTTGTGTTTGAGAAAGCTTCTCATGCACAGAACAGCTATCAAAGCTCAGCTGCAATGCTTGCAAGCAAATGCATGTGGGGTTGACATCAGGGCTGAACTAATTACACTGCATCTTGATTGTATCACTGAGGTTTTATTGCGACTACTGACGCTCTAAGGCTTTGATACGTGTGCATTGTGTGCAGGGAGCCTACCAGCTTCTTGGGGGAGCTCCACTGCTTGGCAAAAACTGGTCAACCTGGAAGTTCTGGAGACCAATCTTTCAGGTACAGGCCTTTGCCATGCGGCCACAAGAATGCGCGCTGCATGACCAGCATCCATGAAGGTGTTGAGTGCTGCCTCACCATTTGTTATGTGCCATGTGCGCTGCGTCATGAGTCAGGATTCATGTGCCATGCATCATGCACCACACATTGCCATCAATGTTGCTACTGTATGTTGCACAGAACTGCACAGTGAGACAAGACTCAGCGCGACGCAGATTTGTTCACCATGCAAAACTCAGGAAACCATTACCAGTGTCACCTGCATTGCACAGCATCATAGAGCCTGCGTGCATTCATGTAGCAGAGGCCTGAGGACTGTGCAAGCCTGCTGCAGAAGTGCTTGGCTGACATGTGTAAGACCCTCGTCACCACTCTTGACAGACACACTTTGCTGGCTTCTGAGCTTGCTGCATTGCATGCAGGGAGTTTGCCTGCCAGTTGGGGCGCGCCTGGTGCCTTTCCTGCCCTTCAGTACATGGGCTTGGCTGGTAACAACTTGACTGGATCCTTGCCTGACAGCTGGGCAGCTCCAGGTGAAGCCCCTTTTGCTCTGCAAGTAAAGCCCCTTTTGCTTTGCAGATCTGTTCAACTTTGTCAAACCATTATGTCTGCACCTTGTGATGGTGCTTGCAAAGCAGTGGGCCATGGTGTGAGTCTCAGAATGGCGTGGCTGCACTTGCTGTTCAGCTTGCTTACATTACATACCCTGAGTAGGTGAGCGGGGCTGTTCTCTGCAGGTTGCCAACATTAGTGGTTTGCAGACCACGTGTCAATGGCTGCCAAGGCCAATTGATCCGTTTCAATTTTGTGCTGCATGCTGTGATCTAGATGCAGCATCACAACATCCTTGACCTTATAGTTTTCCACTGAGAGTCAGGCATGCATGCTGAAAGCCATGGTATTGCATGCAGGCTCTTTCCCAGACTTGAGCCTTTTGGACCTGTCAGGGACATTAGTCAGCGGCACCATCCCAGCTTCCTGGGGAGCTGCTTCTGCCTTCCCTTCCCTCCTCTTCCTCTACCTCAACCACACTCAGCTTGCTGGCAGCCTTCCCGCCTTCAACAACCCACAGCTTTCCCTCCTAATTGCCAGCAACTCCAGCTTCAGTGGGAGCCTAGACGCCTTTTGGGGCAGCGCAGCGCCGCTGATGGCATCGCTTTTGGCGGGAAACAACATCTCAGGGGATTTGCCGGGAAACGCATCTGGTCTGCCTAATCTGGCATTCCTGGACGTCAGCAGCAATCAAGTTCAGGGATCAGTGCCTGACTCATGGCTGAGCCAAGGCAAACTGCTGTCACATGTCATAGGTTTGAACGTAGGCCAGGCTTGGTGGGCTGCAGCCCAGCATGATTCAAATTGGGTCTCAGACTTGTGCCTTCAGCCGCAGCTGTACAAGGCAGATGTGCAAAGTCAGCCGCTGTCACAGGTCCAGAACCTGCTGGGGGCAATCTTCAGCACGCCAGGTTTCCAAGGCGCTGTTGGTGACAGATATGCCGCCACATCTACTTCATTTGAAGACTTCTACACCCAGCTCAGCACAATCAAGCAGACCTGCTCCAGTGACGATGCTCCAAAAGTGTTGCTGATCATGTGGCTGTCATTCGCCGCTGCTACATCACTGCTGTTTGTACTGTATGAGGGGTTCAGAGTCCACAGACGCACCAAGGCCGCAGCACAGCAGGCAAAGCAGGCGTCATCATCAGCTTCCCGGCAGTTTCCACCAGTGGTGAGGTCAGTCAGTCAGGGGGCAAGAGTGTTGAATGAGGGCTTCTGGGGCCTGGCAGAGCTCACAATGTACTACTATGACCTCATCTCTGCTATCATTGTGCTGAGTCAGGTTTGGGGACAATGGCCAGGGTATGTCCTATTTGCCATATTCCTGGTCCATTTTGCCTTGACAGGAGCAATTGTGTTGTATCATGGGCTGAAGGTGTATCTTGGCACATGGCAAAGTCCGCCAAGTCATGGAGCCAAATTTGCAGGGACAATTTTGGCTTCAGTGGTGTTGAGCCCCATCATGATTCCTGCTGTGTGGCTCTTGGACATGATTGTGCTTTACACAGAGTTGCGGCACTTCTTTGTCAAGCATGTGTTTGCGCATTGCTGCAAGCACAGGCAGGCAAACATGTTCACAAGATGGCCATCAAGGAATGGAAAGGATTGGTCAGTGTTAACTTTTCTGAGGCTGAATTGGCTCGATCTGGAATACTATGAGAGCATGCATACTTTAGTGGCTGCTTTTTACCAAACAGTCCCCACAATTGTGTTGAACTCAATCATTTTCCGCCTGGGCAACAAACCCAGCCATGGCGAGTTTTTCTCCAGATCTCTGTTTGTCAGCTGCATGATTGCTGCCTATTTATCGATGTTCAAGACTTTGATCACCATCTTTTGGCATGCATATTTCAAGGGCCCCCATGCGTTTTGGTACACTGGTCAGGTTATGGTTGGTAGGTACATCATCAGGCAGCAGAATCTCACAGGGCCTGGTAGCATCTCTTCTGGGACATTACAGCTGAATGCCCCAAGTTTCAAGGCTGCGCAGCTGCATGCGCCTAAAGGACCAGTCAGGAGTAGTAGTGCCCAGATGATGCTTCATCAAGGCTCTGCCAGATCCTCACTAGATGATCCAACTAATTCCTCCTCAGATCCTCGCCATCTGCAAGGGTCTCCATCACATGGTTCCACAATGCGACGTGATTTGTCTTCAAGCTCTTTTCACTCGCAAGGCTTTCCAGTACATGATCCAAGCCAGTTGAAATCCGGCCTTTGGGAACCTGCAGCTGGCTTAGCCAGTCAGGGACATTTACCTAGCCAGAGCAACAGGAATTTGCAACAGTCAGCTAGTGTAGACAGCTATGGTGAAGAGGTGATTCGTTGGGATGAGCTGCGATAAGCTGTTTATGTGATGGTTCAATTCAAATGTGTGAGCACTTGACACTATTCAGTCAAGCTGCATCGTGTTTTCCAGCTTTAGCAACAGACACTCCTTTTTACTTGCTTGGTTCTGAAGCAGACTGAATCGCATACCTATTTATGAGTGTCTTTGATCAGTATACTACGTAGCTTTGTAGTACACATGTGTTTGACCACTTTGTTAGTGCTGTCTGTTTTTCGTATTGGTGTTGGTATCTCAGAAGAGTCTTGTTGCACTCCTTTGGCTCATATCAACTTGCATGTTTAAGCACAACGTGTTTCAGCAATGTTTCAACTTGATTTTGAGTGACAACAAAGAAAAATTTGCGGACTTCGAAGAATTCTAAATGTACCTGCTCATGACTTGAAATGCACTGTCTCCCAACAAACTGGATGTCATAGGTTGCATCTTTTGTAGCAAGACGTTTTGTTGCAGCGCCAGCATCAATCAAGTCGATCTTGTCGGGTAGCAGAGTTGAGCTTGAAATTCTGCTCCGTCTCCTGTTGGCTTACAGCGGCCCTGAGGCGGGGATGTAATATGTTAGGGTGATGTGCAAGTCACATGCAATGACTCGTGAAGTGTCATGCTCCTTCAGCTGCCATCCACTGCCGGGTTGGCTACCGAATTGCAAACGCCTTCCGTGATCATGTGGCTAATTTAGTTGTAGTCAAGCTTACTGTAAGTAGCACCCTCTTTTCTGTCGCCTTCCGCACGGTTAGTTGACTCTAAGCGGTCGGCAGAGATGTAGGCCTTTGACTCGGTGGGAGGTGCGTTCAGTATATCAGCAGTCGCAGCACGATGGAGCTACAGCAGTCTGTGTGGGACTTTTCGACTCCCAGCATGGAGCAGATCGATCTCCAAAGTCTGTCTTCATCTGATGACAATGATGTGCAAAGGGCCCTTGACTTGTTTGATCTACCGAAGGCTCCAAGTTTGTTGAACTGTGACGCTGATAATGTCAGCCTCGACAGCTTCAGGCCTCGTTCAAGTGACGACACCACAGAAACCGACAAGCCCTCGCGACGGGTCCGCCGAGACGCCTCACTTGAACAGAAGCAGGCCAGCAATCGCGAGCATCAGAGACGCTTCCGGATGCGTAGCAAGGTAACAGCAGTCCGGTGGCACTTGCTGTGCTTATCAGAGATGTGCCCTACAGGACAAGCTAAGCACCCCAATCAGCTTTCAGCTAAACGTGCAATATATGAATTTGAGACACCTGGGTTTTCTGGCAGGCACGCTCACAAGCAATAGAAGCACAGCTTGCAAGCACTACTGCAGAGCTGCAAACGCTCAAATCACGACACCAGCAGCTAGAAACTATGCTTGCAAGAGCCTCGCAGCCAAACCAGGGCGCTTTGGCACATATGCCAAGAGGGTGTTCATGTTGACTTGTTGCCATACATTGTATTGCATTGCCATGCCCTTGCCCTGCCTCTGCCCCGCCCCTGCCCTGCCCCTGCCCTGCTTCTGCCCTGCCCTGCCCTGCCCTGCCCTGCCCTGCCCTGCCCTGCCCAGCCCTGCCCTGCCCTGGCCTACTTTTGCCCTGCATGCAAGCACCCTTCAATGATTCACACACCACATGACAACCCCTCATGCTACCAATGGCTCTGCATAAATTTCATAAGATCCAATCTTGTCCATTATTCATCTTGCAGCTGTCATGCCCTTGCAGGCCTTGCTGGAGCTGTCAGCCGGCCAGATTGTTGACCTCATGCATCTCAGGCGCCTCTACCTCACCAAAAGGGGCCTGCTGGCGCTGCAGCGCAAGGAGCTTGTGCGCTCCATAGCAGACGCAGACGCAGACCATCTTGTGCATCCTAGTGACAACTGCGCCAAGGCGGCAGATGTGGGTGTCAGCCTGCAGGAAAATGCGTTCCAGGATCAGCAGGTGCTGTATAGGATTGCTCGGGCGACC
>JAABUP010003836.1_pt1 | contig 25955 bp, 31 predicted proteins | sample 5559201 | NCBI WGS metagenome assembly JAABUP01 (sample SAMN10711887, study PRJNA513373) | rock metagenome | isolation source: Antarctica rocks | place: Antarctica
GACGCTTTCAAAGTGGTTTGTCGCACTGTGAGAACCTAAATGTAACATTGATTGAGTACTTTAGATACATGTGTTTAGGTCGTTGCGCTACATGCATTGTGCCACATGTACATTTACAGTTCTCTGTGCAAGACTACACCAGAAATGGTGCAGTCGCAGCTGTAAGTGATACGACGTCAGGTTGCGCGATTGATTGGTCAATACACCATCACATACAGACTTCCAACACGTTCATGTCAAGGCAGCACAGAGCCTGGCACATGAGCTCTCGAGGGCATTGGGCTTTGTTGTGAAGAATGCTTCATGTTGTCAGTTTGTCACAGCTGGCTGCGGTTGGTGGTCGGACTGCAACTTCAGCTTGTGTTTCATCACATGGCACAAGACTCTGCCAGCCACATCTGGCTTGTACAGAGTGTCAGAAGGCGCCATCATGTGCATGACTGCCAGTGATTTGCACATGATATATGCGTCATCAAATTGGGCCTTCTGTAATGCCAGAAAGTACTTGCTCATCAATTTTGTCAGAAGGGTGCTGTCTTGCTGGGGCATGTTCACCTTTGCACCTGACTTCCTACAGCATAACCACCCAAGCATCAGCATACTTGCCACAGGATTATTGCATGCATCGCAAAAGAAAGAGCTCTCCGCTCTACCACAATTCAAGATCCAGGTAGCGCCTCCAAATAGATGTGTGATGCCGCTCAATCCTGTCTACAGTCAGGTTGACAACCTTGTTGGCTGGCATGCATCGTGAGCGCAATGAGCTAAAGCTTGTACAGCTGCAACATCAGTACAGCAAAGACATTGCCAGTGCAAATAGTGCATTTTCTCAGAGAGCATGAGCACCATGCAGCCTTGCTTTTGAAAAGGCAAGAATGGGCGCACATTGCATCAGGACCAGCAGCCACGCTCCATGGGTAGTTCAGCAGGGCTCCCAACTCAATGTGAAATTGTGTTGGCAGGCTGTCCAAGGCTGCCAACTGCTTCTGCCTGCTGTTGTCTGAAATGCAGCCCTCTAGCAACTTGTCAATACATTGGCACAGCAAGTTGCTGCCCATCATACCCACAGTCATGCCTTGACCCTGCGACACCACACATGGCATACAATTAGTTCAAAATGAAGGCATTTGAGGCGCCTAAGGAACAGAAGTTCTGCAAAAAGCAACTCTGGTCAATGGGCAAGAGAAAACACAGCAAACACACTCAAACACTACATGTATGCTGTACTCTGCAGAAGATGTCACATTGCAGACACCACGCTGAGTAACGCTCATTGCAATGCAAGCAGACAAGTGTGTGGCCATTGAGTACAAGTGACAATGACAAATTATAACACAGAATGTCTCACGACAATACAAGCACCACATGACTGCAGTGGATTTGAGTGTGTGACACCTCAGGCCAGCAACGATGGTGAGGCTTTGAAGGTCCAAGCTTGTCAAGCGTTCTTTTCTGACATACAGCTTGTGCACTGATGTGACCCATGAAAACACAACAAAGTATCATCAAAAAGATAGTTTCAGGAGCAAATCACCAACGCGTTCTTACATTAACAGGGTTGAAATAGCATGCTGCATCTCCAATCACACACAGGCCACTTGGAGGAGGGGCCGCTTCAAACAGCCTCCTGAAGTTGTCTGTGCCGCTGTATGCAGATATGGAGGATACCGGCTTGGCCCTAAGGATGGTCTGGCAAATCAAAGGATTGGGCAAATTCCGAGCAAACTCCAAAAAGCCTTCTTCATCTAGTGGGCACTGATGGCCGGGGTAGCCTGCCAGATTCACCTGCAAAGGGCGATATGCGACATCTTGATAGGCAAGAACAGCTGGCAAAAGGCAACGTGGAAGTCGCTGTGCTAATAAAGCCAATTCAAGGCAAGCAAAACTGGGGTAAGAGGCATAATGTCCACATGCAAGCTCTAAGCATTTGATCACAGCATGTTGCGGTGAAGGGGACTGTTGCCCCTGTGTGTGCAGTATTCAAGTAGGACTGTGTTGCGAATATGGCAGCAATGAATGCCTGTGGGTATGAAGACATACAAGGCTTATGCAGGAATGATATCTCACATGAAGCCCATACCTGCCATTTATTAGTCTCGATAGGGATCATCATGCCCACCCGACACCCCTGGGGGTAGTCCATGCACATGGCAAGCAGCCAGTCCCTGTCAGCATCCTCCGTCATCTTGTACATGCGGTATGCATACTTCAAGCCAGCATTGACAGACCACGTTGATGGAGGTCTGTGCCCAATACCCTCAAGCCACTTGCTGATGTTAGATCCCTTCCCAGATGCATCGACAACCAGGTCAGCCCTCAGTGTCTGGCCGTTCTTAAGATGCAAGCCTGCAAGTCATGGCATGATGTATGTCCTGATAAACAAATGACGCAATGAGACATGCTGCATCTGTATCTCCATGCCCACAATAAGTGACTGCTTTTGAGGTGTTCAATGATCATGCATGCATACACACAAGTTCAAGCTTAGCAATTCCAGTCAGAGCTGCCACTGTCGCATAAGAGCTCAAGACCATGGCAATGGCGTTCAAGAATGCAACTTTTGACAACAGCACTCACAAACACTCACAAAAGATACCATGCAAGCACTTGAGCATTAGGATGGGCGCATACCCATGAATGTTGTGTCATTGTGGCAGACTGCATGCCAGCACTGTGCATGCATGGCATACCTGTCACCCTTTCCTGATGAGCATCATACACCAGGCCGTCCACATGTGCCCCTGTTTCTACATCAAGGTTGTTGATGCGTAAAGCGAACTTACGAAGCACGCACTCGTACAGGTGGCGTGAAGCAGCAAGAGATGGCAGCCCAGAGGCAGTTCCAGGAAGCCAATCTTTTCCCCAGTTACTCTACATGGAAAGTTACATTGACTATCAAAAGGACACATTTGACATGTAAATATGTATGACTGTGTTGACATTGAACTTAGACAATGCAAGCATGCAGCAATGCTATGGGGAGCCTCTGACAGGACCCTGGATCCTGGCCACACTGAGGCGCCAGACCCAAACTCCTCAATTGCTATGATGCATGCAAGGCAAGTAGCACCTGTACAGTCCATACAGTTTCCACTGGGTTTCAGGTGTTGCCACATATTGCATTGCATGTCCAACTGGCAGAAGGTGAATGCAGCGACAGCAAGTTTGTACATCATAGTGATATCGGCTGGAAGTGCATCTCACAAAGTAAATGTCCCTGATCTGGTCTATCTCAAGAGCTCCAGCCTGAGAAAGCTCCAGTTTGTAGCCCGGAAACAGCTCCTCCATCAGCTCAAGGCCCTTCTTGAACATGATGTGTGGCTGCTCGTACTGGGAAACACCTCGCCGCCTGTTTGTTGCAGCCTACATGCATGTGTGGACGCAATGCACATCAGTATTATACATGAGACACAAACAGGGAAGGTTGGGCACACAGATGCCATGCAGAGAAGCGGCTGACAGGAGTCAATGACTGTGTTTGTACTGAAGGCACACCTCATATTGCTTAAGCCAAACCTCGGGATCACTACCCTTTTCGACACTGACAGCATCGCCGAAATCATCCTTGTCAAGCAATGTCTGCGTGACACTCAGCAAAGAGGTTGAACTATGGTACATTTGTCTGTGAACATAAGCACTGGGTGCGTGAGTGTGGGTTGAGCTTTTCGGCCTTACCACTTGAGCGAAGCGACTGCTCAGGCCAGCAGCTGCGTATAGTCCTGAAAAGCCTGACCCAAAGACTAACGCGGTGAGATCTGTTTTGTTGTTGCTCCCTGCTTGGCATACAGCCTGTACTCTTTGACAGTGCCTCTGACCGGAACGATTTGCAACAAAAGGCCACCAGACTGTTGCCGCCTGCTGCCTCAACGTAAGTTGCTGCACACCGGTGTGAGGCATGTGAGCAATCACACTGTCGCATTGCAAGCGTTGGTTTGATCACTGGTGTGGTGTAAGATGCCCAATCGCGCGCTGAAGTCCTCGGAACCTGGCTGACTAACACCGGAAACATTAGTCACGTAAGCGTTTCAACGCTCTCAGGTAGCGGTGGTTTATGGTGGTTTATGGTGGAATACTGGGTGAACAGGCCATGGCTTTGATGAATGGAGATGATAGCCTGACTTTGCAAAATACACAGACAGTCACAATCATGACAAAAACTTTGTTGTGCAGCAGCGTTTGCTGCCAATCCCTCATGAAGAGTGCTTTGTAACATCTGATTTGCTGTGTGCTATCATGCTAATGCGCAGTGTGATCTAAAAGTTGAATAACATCTTCAGGCTTGCAAGCAGCCACAGTCTCTAATCTGCTGTCAGCTACTGCTCAAACAGCATGAAACATGGCCAAAGCCTCAGACACAGTCATCTACTGTTGCAGCCAGCCCAGCAGTGCATGCACAGTCCAGGGTTGGTTGGCCAACGTCTTACTACTTGTGTTGGTTGTTCGGACGTATCATCGATGTAGACCACCCGTAAGTATCCCCTTGTCATGATACCTTGCATGCTCGTCTTGTAAACGACTGTGTTATGCCCACGTGTCATTTCTTGGCAGTAGGAGCTGCAAACGTATCGACAGAGTGAGCACCTGCTGCAATGAAAATGCGACGCAGGAGCATTCTGCGCCAGCTCGTCAAACGCGCCGGTAGTGCGAAATAGCGCGGTACAAAATGTAGACATATATACACAGCACCGCCATAAGCAACAGTCCAACAAGAAAAGGGATGCTGTCGTGGTTGAACACAAGCATAGTGCTCTGCCGGTCACGACGTGCATGTCCTTTCTTGTACATTTTCGACGCCATTGCCACCTTTTGTGTGAGCTTTGCAGGGGCGATTCAAGCTGTGCCTGTATATGTGTAGGGTTTTTGCAATGAACCCTAAACTCGGCTCTGTAACGCAGGGCGGCCAATTGCAGGCTGTCGGGCTTGCTGAGCGGAACGCCGAGACCAGCTACAGCGGCCTGAAGCGCTCGGGAACTTTGTGTCGGCTTTCAGTGCCATACCTGACGCTCTCAGTGTCGTGCTTCTGTTGCATACAAAGTACCCGTCAGGTCGTTGGAATTGCAAGCCCTAGGGGTGTGAGCTCGCAGCAGGGGGCTTGCAATGTCCACATTATTCATTCTATTTGAAGCAGCCTCGGGATACTCTTTGTTCGAAGTGACAGGTCTCGATGAGCTGCAGCAGCAGGCCGATGCAGTGCAGCAAGCTGTTTCCGATATGAACAGGTTTGGCAGGGTGGTCAAGCTGATCGCCTTCATGCCATTCAGCAGCGCTGCAGATGCACTGGAGCAAGTCAATGCTGTGTCTGAGGCTCAGATGACAGACGAGCTCAAAAACTTTCTGGAACTGAACCTGCCAAAGGTTTACAGCCTGCACCCCGCTTTCTACCCTGCTTGACAGCCATTTATGCGTCCAAAAGCACACGCTTGGAGCAGCTTGCTATGGCCTGTCAAGACTGGGACATTGCACATGATGCATTCCAAGATGACTGCACCTGCCCTGTCTAGGCATCATTTCAGAGATAGACCTTCACTCTGTGCAACCTATCAGCAATCCATGTACTGACAGGTAAAGAAAGATAAGGAGGACAAGAAAAAGAAGAAGTTCCAGCTGGGAGTGGCGGAGTCAAAGATGGGAAACTCCATTCAGGAGGAATCTGGCATTCCTTGCGTCTGCAATGACTTCACTGGGGAGGTGCTGCGAGGCATCAGAATGCATGCCACTCGCTTCATGAAAGACTTGGAAGAGAGCGACATGAACAAAGTGAGTGCAGCATCCCTGAAAGACGTGCCAGCAAGCAGCATGCCACCAAGTCTGCTGTGGCTGAAAGACATGCATGTGGGTGTGTGAAGATTATAATTTGTTCGTATCTTTTCAGTGCGCATTCTGTGGCATGCAAGCAGGCTTTGTCTACCTCTTCAGGTGCTTCACCATCGGATGGCACTCTATCAGATACTTGGACTGCTGTGCTGTGCCGCGCTGTGCTGTGCTACGGTTTCTACAGAAACACAATGAGCCACGTGCAGATCTCCAATGCCTTGAGTCAGTCAGTCAGTCTTGATGCTCAGCTGCTCTGATGCCTGCAGGCACAACTGGGTTTGGCGCATGCATACTCTCGTGCCAAGGTGAAGTTCAATGTGAACAGGGTAGACAATATGATCATCCAGGCCATTGCTCTGCTGGACACGCTGGACAAGGACATCAACACCTTTGTGATGCGAGTGCGGGAGTGGTACAGCTGGCATTTCCCAGAGCTGGTCAAGATTGTGAATGACAACTACCAGTACTCCAAGCTGGCATTACTCATCAAAGACAAGGGCAGCTTGACAGAAGACAAGGTCAGACACCTCTGGTGCACTGTCGCAGCCTTGATGTTACTGTAGTCATGTCATGCACCAGCTGTGCATTCCATCAGCAGGAGCTTGTTCAAATGCAACCTATCGTATTGCATCATCGCTCAAGACCTGTGAGATCACACACAATGATTTGTGTTACAACAGTAACACATGTGTTGCAATATGTGTGTTGAAACAGTTCTTTGTGGCATCTGTACCATCTGTACCATAGCAACCTGCATAGGCTGAGCTAGCCATGGCAGCAGCACCAGGTTTCAACAGTTGCAGCTCAACAACAGCAGCTGATGCAAGTGCAAACATGGTCTTTGACTTCCTGGTTCTCTGTTGTGACAACTGACCAGCACCAGGGAGTTGTTTGGCACAAGCTTGGCTGCTTATGCGCACAGTCTGCAGCACACAGACAGCCTTGTTGCTTGTGTGTGCAGTTGGCAGAGATGACAGAGATCACAACAGATGAGGACAAGGCTAAGGATATTCTGGAAGCTTCCAAGACCTCTATGGGTCAGGACATCAGCCCCATTGACCTGATCAACATCGAAACCTTTGCTAGGAGAGTCATCAGCCTGGCTGAGTACAGGCACAAGCTTCACACATACCTGCTGGACAAGATGCATGTGGTTGCGCCTAACCTGTCGGCCCTCATTGGAGAGATTGTAGGCGCTAGGCTTATATCGCATGCTGGTGAGTGATCTGTTGGGTCTGAAATGCAGCCATGACTGCGGTGCTGGTGTCCAGCAAGCAAGTCTCGTTTGAAAAAAGCACAGCTGCACAAACTGTCAAGCAGTCTGAGGCGTGCATCACACGCTGTCGTGCAATGCTCAGCACATTGCTCTACATTGGTGTGCTCTGCTGTGTGGATCAGATTGCAGTCATGTTGCCAGGCAGTGGCTGCTGCAATCCATCACATAAACTGCGGCATGTGCTTGCCTGCTGTCAAGAAGGCCGACCACTGCACACAGCTATCATCATATGGTGTCGGCAGGCTGAGTGTTGTGATGTGCAGAAGTTCTCTGACCTGCCTGCTGTGAAATATCCTCACACTGTTGCAGACCCCCTCTCTCAAAGCTGTTGTATTGGGTTTGTGAAAAAGCTTGTTGTTGGTCGTGCAATTTGATCTGACTGTGCTGTCTGTGTCTGCAGGGTCCTTGACAAACCTTGCCAAGTACCCAGCATCCACAGTGCAGATCCTAGGAGCAGAGAAAGCCCTCTTCAGAGCGCTGAAGACCAAGGGCAACACACCCAAGTATGGATTGATCTTCCACTCCTCTTTCATCGGCAGGGCCAAGCAGAGGAACAAGGGCCGCATCTCCAGATACTTAGCCAACAAGTGCAGCATAGCGTCCAGGTACAGTTGACCATTCTCTGCATGTCTGAGTGTGCGTGTGTCTGAGGTCAGGCTTCCCTTCCTTACAGTCTGTAATATGGAGTGTATGATTGCATCAGTTAGGCCTCTTGTGGTAGGGTGCAGCATAAACACCATTCACATAACTGCTCTCATCTAGCAGAATAACATCAGATGTTCAACTTGTCCAGTAGTTGGGCATCCAGCAGGTGGTCTTGGGTTCAAGTCCTGGTCAGGGTTGACACTTGCCACTTAGCTTCATCTCGCTGGGAGCAGACTCTGCTTGGCAGGCCATCTCCCAGTGAGGCAAGGCTAGGATGCAAGCAAACATTTTTATTTTGGCGTCAGCCAATCCTGTTGTCCATAAACTCACTGGTCTTTTGTTGGCATGACATTCAGTCAGGCCTGGCCTCGCTTGACACGGCACTTCTTTTGTGCCAGTGGCTCTGCATCATTAAGCTGAGGGGTTTCTGCCAAAAAGCTCCTGCCTAAAACTGGGCGTTTTTGAAAGTGTACTGTGTTCCCGCCAAAAAGAGGTCTCAACTAACCTGTGTCAGTTATGCATTAGCTGTACACTCTGCATGCAGCATGTGTCTGCCAGGTGGATCAGCTTTGTTTGCCCTACTGCTGCCCCAAATACGTATATGTTTGATCAAGTGACTACACCCACAGACATATAGTTTATATACACACTCAATGGAACTAGTAAATACATATTTGCCTACTTGACCACTGAACTTAGGGGTGTCCTTACAGTTTGTCATGACCTGGCAAGCATCTAGGGTTGTGTGTATGACTATTCCTTTCTTGGCTTGCAGAATTGACTGTTTCAGTGAGATGGCAAGCAATGCGTTTGGAGAGAAGATGAAGGAGCAAGTGGAGGAGCGACTACGCTTCTATGATGAGGGAGTGGCTCCCATGAAGAACATCACTGCCATGCAGGTCTGTCATTTTACTAATGCAGTCAAAAAATGCAAGCTCTGGTTCAGTGTCATGGCATTCATCAAGCGATGGCCACCTTGCCAGTTCTGTGTTGCAGTACATCACTGTTGTCATAAAGTCGTCAATATAATCACTGTTGTCATAAATTCGTTAATATAATCACAGCAATAGTTACATGAAAATCACCTCATAATACTTTGAGCGGCAATGTACCATCCTTTGGGGCACCCGCGCTGTGAATGTGTCTTACTGTGTAGGTGCCAATGCAAAAGTGCATTGCGCAACATAAATGTCTTTACAGAAGTCAGCTGGGGCCGATGGGAATTTGACCCAAATTTGGCTTATTTTGCATTCTAATCTGCTGTGCAGGAAGCAATTGCAACCCTAGGGGCAGCTGGCAAGGTTGACGACATGGACTTGGATGAGGCTGCAGCCACAGAGAAGAAGTCTAAAAAGAGCAAGAAGAAGAGGAGTGCTGAGGATACTCAGACAGGTCAGTGCTCACTGTACCTTGTCGTTGCAAAAATCAAGTCTGTGCACATTGTGGAACGTATAGTGTAGACCCTTGAAGGCTGCATGCGTACTTAGCGTGCCGATTGTGCTCTGGTTGACTAAGCATGCTCATTGACCAACAATTTGCTCAACAGCGGTCAATCCCTTGCAGTACTGCAATCTGCTTTCCTGTCATTAAGTACTGCAGGCAACAAATCCAAGAAACATAGCATTATGGAGCCACCTCCTGATCTCCTGTGATGTTAGTGATGTGCATGGCCTTCTGGTTGAAGCCAAGGGAGTTGAGATGAATCTTGAATTCAGTGAAGCTTCTGTTTTGCAGATGGCGCTGCAGCACCAGCAGAAGAGCCTGCTAAGAAGAAGAAAAAGAATAAGGCAGCCATTGCAAATGGTGAGCAAGCAGCAGCAGATGTAGCCAGAGCGGTTGTAGAAAAGGTAGAGGGTGAGAAAAAGATAAAGAAGAAGAAGAAGGCGGAAGCCTAGAGCTGGTCAATGTCATGCTCAGCTTTTGCTTGTACTACTTACAACATTATTGGGCTACACCCTTGAACTGTCGTTTGTACTTTATTGAGCTTCTTATATTCTACCAATTGGTTTCTGTCGTGAGTTTCCATAGCTTATACTTGTGACCAGTGAGCCAATTTCGCGGCTTTCACAAGATTCAACCTTTCAGCATGAGTTGACCGCTTAGATTGATGGGTACATGCAGAAAGTAGCATCATGCAGCTGCGGCAGTTCAATACATGCACAGACCTCTGACATATATGCAAGCATGTCATTGACTCAGCTGCTGCATGCTGATGTCTAGACTGCTACAATGCGTCACATGACATGCACAGCATCATTGCAGGCAATGAACGCCATCAGATGCACTGCATGTGTATTGTGCAGAAGCTGCAATATGTACGAAAGTCTAGAGAAATGCATAAGTTTTTTTTGTTATCCTAGTGCACATTTGCAGAGTGTAGTGGGGCACATGTCCTGACTGATAGCTAGGGCTTATCAGAACGTATTAGGGTTTCCTGCCAAATGATATGCATTGCGACTGACCAGAGAGGTTACACATAATCGTTGCGCTCTGGTTGGTGCCTTACAGCATCAAGCCAATATCTTGTAACTACATTGCTATCTAGCCTCTCCCTGCTACACAGAGTAGAATATGAGTTGCACAAACGCTGCCAAAGGCCAGATTGACATGCTAAGCTGCAGCATCAAGCATTACGTTGCCTTGAGCACGTGACACCTGATCCTCATGCTTGGTGAAACAGATAAAACACGGCTGGTAACAGCGCCTTTGCACCATACCATCCAGTGAGCTCTTCAGACGCACGTATAACAGGGGTCAGCCCAAACGCAGCCTCTTAGACCTGGCCAAAGCAGCAATAGTAGTTCGTCCTATCCCCAAAACAACCACTGGCATTCCAGGGAATGACACAATCAGTTCCTGCATTGGCAAGCAGTGAGCTAATCCCTGGGTCTCAAGAGGAAGAGACAAGAAACCTGCTTTGCAACAAAGCTTTACATGGTCTACATGAAATGCTGCAGTGCTTCAGACTTGCAGAATCACAGATCTTGACGTTGTAGCACTTGATGTCGCCACCAGCTGACAGCATGTGAGCATGTGCAGTTCAGATTCCCAAAATAAAGTTGCTTGGTGAATGCTTGGTCAAAGCTGCACACTTGGCACATGCCATGGACATTTGATACAACGCAAATAGTGGCTGGTTGACAGCTGAACGTGTGGCCGACACATTTGGCTTGATGCATAAGCAATGCCCAAATACCTCAACCTTCTCATGTCTGCTTGCGCATGTTGTACACATCTGTCATGAAATAAGCAAGGCCTAGGAAAGCTAACGTGCACAATATGCAAAGCAACAAGGTCCTGCCACATCTGTGCTTGCGGGAGATGTGGGTCCTTACCAGCTGTGCCATTGCCCCCATGTGCGCAGCAAATAACATTGGAATCTCCCTGCAAAGCCATCATGCGTGTTTGCTTATGGTAACTTTATAGCATCCAGCATGCTGTCTGGTTTTGACGCAACTGTAGCTAGCAAACCATGCTCTCTTGTAGCTGCAGTAGTACCAGCATGTAACATGTCTGGATGCTTTGCGCTCAAGTGACAGTCTGCGACTTCCAGAGTATATTAGCAGGGAAGCAAATAAGCGGATGATAAGTGGTGGTCAGCGTGCAAGGATCAGCAAGTCTTTGAAGGCAATACTCAGCTTGCGTTCATGAAAGCTTGAGCGCAACAATCACGCTATTGCGAGGTGCCTGATCACAGCACACAGCGTGCATTTGAGGAGCTTGTAAAGTACCACACAGTCAGCTCCGGACGTGCCGTAGTCACAGTCTGGCGCATCCATTTCGTCGCAGCAGTATGGCGATAGCGGTTCGGCCATAGCCGAGTTGAAGCTTGCGCATGAGGGGAGAGATCCCGCTGGGGGTGGGTTGTCTGCGTTTGCAGTAGTTGCCCCCAACACCGTCAAGCAGTTGTCACTGTGAAAGCTAGCATCGCAGCACACCCCAATTTGTGAGCCTTTGCACTTTGGTCCGCCAGGCGCATCACTAGCCGTGATGCAGTTTTTGCCAGTTCCTTGATTCCTGCGTTGAACGACTCCGTGTCAGCAGCAGGCCTCGGAACCCAAGATCAAGTTCGGCAGCAGGTCATGTTATTATGTCCCTGCCACTGCAGCAAGTGTGACCATCAGCAGGGAACTCAGAGCGTGATATCGCAATACAAGCAGCGTATAGACTTACGTAGCCAATGCTTCACTGCAGGTGAGGCACAAAGCCAGACACACGCAACAAAGCAAAGTCCTCATCCTTGCTGTGACAGGCAGACCCTCTATGCAGTCGATGTGTCGCGTGAGATCGCCCGAGCAATTTGCACAGCGACAATGTGTACACAACAAGTCAGAGATGCTCGCAGGATTGATCGCGGCGCCACATCATGCTTATTATACGGGAGACCTAGGCCTGTCCAAGAAAAGCAGGAAAGCAAGCACAGTGATGTGATCAAATGCAGAGGTGCTGCCTAATGGCGAGCGTTACAGCTTTCGTTGCTCATCAGTTGATCAGTTGCTCTCTTGTGGCTTCACATGCAACCTTTATCGATTAGGAGAGTCCGTCTGTGTTCGGATCGCATTTGAGTGTCGCTCCGGTGTCATCTTCACAGATGTACCGGCCAGCTTGACCATGTTGCCTTTGCGCCCATGTCAATGCTGACCAGCATGTGAATCAACGGCAAACTCGAAGGACCTCAAACAAGCCTTTTTTCACAGTCACTGAGTGATGAAACCAAGATACAATGGGCACTATATACTCCAGTCAACACAAGCAGCAACAACTGTGCAAGGAACGGCAAATCAGTGTCTTTTCGATTTGACCCATGACAGCAGTGATGGCAATGGTTGTCAGTATGCACTGCACACACGGTATTATGAAGTTGTAGTCATGGCAGTTACTACTCAGAGGTGACACCATTCATGCTGCGCAACGTAATATGTAAATACAACGTGATGGATATCCAGACTAGCAATAACTTCGGATTACACTGTGCAAGGGTTTATTGTTTTGCAGCTATTACGTGAACACAAGGCTGTTGTAGACGTGTCGAACCAATGACTCCATTTCAGTGATGGTAGATCTTGCACACCTCTGTCTAACAGCATGAAAAGAGAGGAGTCTTATGCTACCAGAAAAAAGGTCACTGCAACAGGCGCCGAAGCACCTGCTGCATGCTGTGTGGCCTGTGCTGGACAGTGGTGCCAGAGCAAGCTTATGCTGAGTTGTGATGTGGTGCGTCCAACTGCACCCTGTGCATAGTCTCAGCTAAGGGCTACAGCCTCATCACAATCAAACCCAAACACTTCACAAGAAGTAAGGTCATGACTGCATGCTGTATTTGATGCAATATATATGATCCAGGCGTTTTACCAGGCTGTGCAAATTTTGCATCCTTGGGAGATGTGTACTTGGGGTCCGATCTATCAAGGAAACCCCAACGCTTTATAAGTGAGATCATGAGCATCCTCAGATAACACGTGTAAACTGCTGTCAACTTCGGCAGATAGGATGGATTGCTCTGCTACAGCACGCTGTATAGCAGCAGGGCCCTGGCAAAATATGCCAATCAGAATCAACTGACGCTGCTCGGACAGCTGGCAGTGAGATGCAGCTGCAGCTTTCCTCAACGACGGTACCAACACATAGTCCTTCGAAGTCTCGTACGAATTTGCAGCATGCTCCAATGCTGCTGCAGTAGCTGCGCCACTGTAAATGACAGCCTCCATCCACTTTATATGGGTTCTCCTGACATAGCATGTGTTGGCATCCTCAAGTGCTGTGGCTTGCCTGGAGGAGTGTGATGCCACTATTCCACGGTCTATGTTTAGCTTTGTGCCAGAGGACATATCCAATGGCGCCCCTGCATGCACATCACAGCATTATGCTTGGGAGACATCTGCCAAATTGACTGCAGCAGGATAGTGTCACATACAAGCTCTCTGCTGTTGACGTCATCAGATGCATAACCTGCTGCTGACAAGGGCATAAAGCGATATTACTGAGATACTGCTGGACTGGGATCTTTCATACACATCAAGACTGTGGTATACATGATGGCACCATGCAGCATGCCTGCATGTCGAGCATCAAGAGCAACATCACTCCACACAATGTATATGCAAAATCTGTCGTTGGCTGTGAAGTCACTATACTACAAAGGCCGCCTGCTTCTGACCATCAGGCACAAGTGCCACCTTGTGCACGTGCTTTGCAACAAGCATGCCCAGCAAAGCTATCATCGACTTGGTTTCTGTCCAGCCACTTGGGAAAGCCCCACCTGCTGCATTTGTAACACAATAGCCGCTCTCTTCTGCAAGCAGAATGCCAGCTGCATGATCCCAAATGCCAGGTGGGCCCCCCACACGCAGCGTCCCTGCATCGCCTCTGGCCAGCACAGCTGCCAACATACCAATGAACTCAGTCCAAGCAAAAGACAACAGGCGTTTAGCTTGGTGTTCTGTGTCTGTCTGTGACATGCCATAGATGTTGAGATGGGCAGGTAAGAGGTGACAAGGATACAGAGAGCAATGATCTCATGGCTGGAGTACAAGCATCGAACTGTACATGAGATTGGAACACAGGCACTGCAGTACTAGTACAGAGCGGTGCAGCTAAACGCCTGTTGCTGCAGATGCAGTGACAGATGCATCACACACTCTCAGCTTCCAACTGCAGAAGCCTTAGCAAGACATGGAGGCAGGAAAGCCCTTCAAGACTTGGGGAAAGAGGCATAAATATTGGCTCAAATTGAGAAATCCCCCAGGTGGCTCACCGTTTTGTGCCTGGCCGTCTGATCTGATGCATGTGTCATATCTGTTGAACGAAACGTCCTCATCAATAAAGTGATCATGACTGCAAAATTTGCTTTCAGCCGGTTCAACCACAGTGAAAATGCGATACTTCCCTAGATTGCCCTGAGGTGGGTAAGGTCTCAATGGAAGCCTGAGACTAGTTGATGCATCAGCACCTGCACAACAACAACCATTCTCAAGCTCCATCATACTAGCAGTAAGGTTGCTTTACTCTCGCCAAAAACGACGAATGTTCTCATAGGCATGAGCGGGGACGGTGAGGGGCCTGGGGGGGTAGGGTGGGGGGGCAGAAAGGGTGCAGTGGTGGTCAGCAATAGAGAGCAAGGGGCAATGAAGGTCTTGGGGTTTGCAAAGACAACAGGCGCAGCAATGTTATTATTACTGAGGCCTGAATATATTGCAGCCGGGTGAGGAAGCAGTCTATGGTGTTCTGTAGTAGTGGCAAGGCTATGGGAAGAACAAAGAAACAAATTGACAAAATTTGTGCTGGCAGGGTGAAGTTTTACATGAATGGCTCGCCACATGTGATGTGCTTGCTGCAAAGCCCTTACCAAACAGAGGAAGTTGGTAGGCTCCCTGATCCCTGACAGCCACAAACAAACAGCCAACACCGTCAGACGGATCCTCTTGCAGAGTAGGCTTGGATATAGATTCAGGTGTGGTTGCAGGCCCCTCCCAGGGCGGCTTGCCGTCCCATCCACATTCCCTCCCTGACGGATAGCCATAACGCCGACGTCGAGCCTCATAACTCTGACGTTCAGCCTCATCTACTGGCCCAATGGCCAGGATTGGCTCTTGAGGCATGTTTGGACAGGCCAGTACACTTACCACCACCTGGCAAGGCAGCCAAAGGGCGTGCTGCTTTGTTTGGTGCATGTGTGATGGTGTGAATGTACAGCATTGCGTGCTGTGCTGTGCTTTGTGCTTTGCATTGCCTGTGACAAGAGGTAGAAGCACACAATGTAGCATCAAATTGTGCAGCATGATCCAGTGCTATACTGCCCTATGGTTTGACTGAACAAGCACAATGATACCGTATGAGCTAAATAGCACACTGGACTGCATGTAAGTTGCAACGTGCTTTGAGTACCTTGCCATGCTCCAAGAGAGCAATTGATATCCCATATTGTCGCAGGTTTGAAAAGCCTTCAATGCCGTCAATTGGGTTGATAATCCAGTGATGACCCTATGCCACAAAGGGGCTGTCTGACTCAAGAATCATCGATGAACAAGGCCTTGCCCACGGACATGGAGATACAGGGTGATTGGTGTTGTGCATACATAAAGGGATCTGTATTGACAGCTGTCATCATATTTGCAGGCAAGACTCAAGCAGAAGCGCTTGTCATGGAACAACATATGTTGTGCTACAACAATACTCGTTGTGCTACAACAACACTTGTTACGCTATGAATCACACAACAGAAATCTGCAAAGCTACATTGTTATGTGAGTCTGTGGAACAGTTGGTAGGTCAAGGGGTGGTATCTTATGGGTTCATCTCTAGCTCTCTCAACGCACAGTAGAAAGCACCTCTGTAGGCCGCATGAACAACACACGAATGGCAAGTATGAGGGCAGGACTGAGCCACTACTCAGTCAGTGAAGTGGCAACACAGGATAGAGACAGCACAGAATGCCACATCATTTCCACACAGAGTCAGTGCTGACAGATGTTGAAGGACTTTGCTGTTCTGCAACACAGTTTAGTATTTTCAGTAGCAGTTGCATTGTACTCCTGCATACGCAAGCAATCCTACTGGCATGTGACTGATTTGTATACTTCAGCAGTCCTGCTGCAGGTAGCAGTGTTGTATCTCACACGATCCTCAGATTGCACAGCAGGCTGCCACTGTATGCACTGCCGCATCTTCACCGTGGGTCCACCTTCAGAAAGTCCCTCCCATATGAGGTCTGCAAACTCTGTGTCAGTGGCTGACCGGTACCCTGGCTCTCTGGACAGCAGCCTGTTGATGTCCTCATGAATCTTCTTAGCAATGGGAGCGCTTTGTGGTGCCCTGTCAGGCGCATGTGCTGCATTGCATATTATCTCAACTTGTCCAAAAGATGCAGTGATGGCTGAGCAGTCAATGGAAAGCATACATTTCATGCAGCAACACAGTGTCTGCCTCCTGGCTGTTGTGCATGTGGCATTCAAGCCAAACTCTCATGAGGTCACACCTGAGCAGTGCAAAGTCTGCTGCGGCAACCATAGACAAGGGTTGGTTTCGGAGGCCCTGCTGCAATACAGAAGCCAGCAAGGCCTGACAACCTGCACAAGACCAGCACAAGTTGTTCCAGATGAGGGGCTGTGTGTAAGAAGCAAGGCATATTGAAAAGGGCAGGTGCTTTGCCCAGAACGGTTGTGGAGACAAGTCTGTCAGTGTTGCGGTCTTGCTGCCTGAGGTCTTTTAGCTGAAGCTGAGCTTCCTACAAAACAGTATGGCCCTGAGTCTTAAATTTTCAAATCTTGATGTGTGGCGCAAAAATCTTTTTGTCATGCCAGTGGCGCACAAGCACAAATTGCAGCAGCAACTCACTCTGCACAACCTGGATGCTAGCCTCACTGCCGTCTGAGCGACTGCAGCTTCAGCTTCATTAGCTGATAGGACATCTGAGGCTGAAATATCAGCTCGAACGATCGGTGCACTTCTGCCTGGTGAGACCCCTGCTGCTAGATTGTGAACGCTGGGGTTAGCCAGCACCTGTTTTTGCTGACGAGAGGACTGCGCTGACAGCGGATTGCCAGGTGTACTTGGTGCACGGCAGCCGCGTGATACGTGCAGCTGAGCGCAGGGCAGCGTCAGACGCGAATCTGTAGTGGCTAGGTGGTTGCTCTGCATGCTACGGGTCAGAAGCAAACGGATCTGCTGAGCACTCATAAGGGCCAGAGTCAAGGCTTGGGACATACAACATGATAGACTGTCAACTAGAACACCTAGCAATGTACACGGGCACGTGCGCTCCGAAATCTGCTCAGAGATATCAGGCGATTGCTGAACCAGATGGACCGTGATTGTGCGTCTCGCATGCAACAGCTGAGCAGCAGTGTGCACCCGTACGAACATTACTTAGCATTCTGATGTCCAGATTGTACCACAGTGTGTCACATGACATGCACAGTTTGCTTGCAAGGCAATACGCGCCATCAGCATGCATTACATAGCGCAATATATTCGACAATGACATCTCCTGCATGATGTGTGGCGTCTGCTGAACTGTAATGCTGAGGTAAGGTTGTGCCATGCTTTGTACTGATGTCTTCACCTGCACTCTCTTAGGCTGCTACATGTATACAGCATTCCTAAAACCCCAAAACACCACCAGTGAGATTGTGAGCACCTTTGGCATCAACATGCAGCATGCTGTCCATATCTGCAGATGAATGGGTTGCTCTGCTATTGCATGCTGTGTAGCAGCAGGGCCCTGGCAAAAGATGCCAGCCAGTTCTAACCGACGCTCTTTGGACAGCAGATAATAAGCATCATCAGCAGCGTCCCTCAGCATTTACCAACCCACCAACTTGTGACAGTTGGAATCCGTGTACGAATATGTTGCATACTTCAATGCTGCTGCAGGAGCTACACCGCTGTTGCCCGCTGCCTCGATCCACTGCATGTGGGTCCATCTGACATAGCATCCGTTTGCATCGCCAATAAGGTTGGCCCGTCTGGTGGGGTGTGATGCCACTATCCCATGATTAATTTTTAGGCAAATTGGCTGCAGCATGATTGTAAATAGAAAAGTCTGCTTTTGACGCCGTGGTAAACTTACCCTACTGTTGAGTATGTGACAGAGGAGATCTGTGTTGCATGTTGACTGCATGACAGCAGCTGAGGGCAGAATAAAGTGTGACGCAGCCCTTCAGTGGCTGAGTGGTTGCTTTGCATGCTGTAGTACGCAGCTGCTGGTCAAGAATGTATACGGCTGACGTATACGAGGGAGCATGCTGCTCCTTTACGTCGCGGCTTACTAATTTTACGGTGAACAACACTTACCGTAAATGTGCGTCTCGCATTCTGAGCAGCATCAGGCATCTGATCTTACTTCGATCTCAGGTCGCTGCTCTAGTTGTGCGTCAGGTTCAGATCCAGTCGACGTTGTCGCACGACGGGTGGTGTGCAGATACCTTTCGTCAGCCAAACCACAATTTTACTCGAGGTAACTGCTGACGGGCTTGGATCTTGGCGTTCGCCTGAATTTGCACATAATCGCGCATGAGATGCAGAAACACATAGCACTGCAATGTGTCTGACAAGTGTTGCTAGAGTAATCACTGCAAGCTGCATCTCAGATCTTACTTTGGGTGGACGCGCTCCTTCACTTAGTTGCAGTTGCAGCATGTCAGCTTTGACCGGCTCGACGCTGCACTCGGCACTTGTGTACTTGCTCGGCATCGCACCAAGCGCACGGCAAGGACTTTCATGCGGAGGCGAATGTAGCTGCTCGCGTTATTTGTCCTGATTTCTTGACCGCAGGTTCTTGACTCTATACAGCTAGCTAGGTCAAGCGTCGACGTGCCTCTATCGAGAAAGTGAAGGCAGCCATGAACTCCCAGATGCTGTCCAGCAGCATGCAAAGGTGTGCTGTAGCCCCTCGGGCCACAGTGCGAACAAGCGCTTGTCTGCTGCTGCGGCCCGTGGCTCAGCTGCGTGGGCTCGCTCAGCACCCTCATGCCAAGGCGTTTACTTCATATGCTCAGACTACACTTCATGCGCAGCTCACAAGCCGCAAGCTAACCCGTATGGTCTTCGTTTTGCAATCAAGCATACGCCACGACAGTGCTGTGATTGTATCACCCCTCACTGGCACTTAACAATCCTTTGTACAAAGGATTGTTCCTCAGTCTTGATACTGTTCATATAGAGGCAAACTGCTGCACATGTACAGGGTGTTCTTCTGCAATACTTTGCCAAAGGTTTAGACGCATGTCTGACGCTCTCCTGAGTGGTGCAGGAGACTCCAGAAGAGGTGTGTGTGTTGTTGCTGCCAGGTCAGAAGCAGGTGCGTGGCAGCCTGCAACGCAGTGCATAAAACATATCACACACAGCAAAGTAAATTTGCACAATACAACACACACCACCTCTGACCATTTGTCCATAACTTGCCTTGCAAGGAATCATAAGGCCTCAGTCACCAACATTCATTCTTTTTTTTGCTTACAACATATAGTCTGGAACGTCCCCACAATTATGCCCAGTCACATCTGCTGATGTTTTGCTAGCATTTGAGAACAGCAGGAGTGTTGCTGTAAACCATGACCGTTTCTTGACCCTGAATGTTTTTTGTAGCTATTGATGAGGAGGACACCCCAAAGATTGCCACCGAATTTATCACTCAGGTCAGCTTCCCTGCTATACTCCCTGCTACCTTTGCCCTCAGCTTCCAGTGTACAATATATACAGGACATAGCATCAGTGCTGTATACTGATGCCAGCAGTGCTTTGCTCGCAGTAGTACTGTCCCCATATCCAGTCATGTGCTTGCTTGCTTGCTCGCTCAATGAGACAGTGCGTGCAAACGCGACGTCTTGAATGCAGGCTCTGTTCAATTACTTCTCCTGCAGTGCTGTGGCCATTGCTACACAAGTCGGAGGTGCCAACGCAGCCCTTGTCACTTTCCTCATGATTGCTGCCCACATGGTCAGGCCCCTCTATTGGCTTGCTGTCATTACTGCAAACTGTCCCACCATCTGCTGCAGACTGCTGCCTGATTGCTATTGCACTGCACGCTGACAGCACATTCTCCCGTTGCATTTATGCCGTGAGAAGGCCTTACTTGCAGTGCATGCCTGCTGCAAAGCAGGCAACATGCATCAGAAGGGAACATAAGTGATGCAGCATGCATGGTGTATCTTGAGCTGCAATGAGACCCAATGCCAATCTGCCTGCACAAGCAGCCTTATGCTGCCTTTACGTATGGCCTGGTTTCAGGCTTGATATCCGCACGGCTGATGCATATCTTCTTGTTTGTGTGTACAGGTGCTGGTCCCGTTGATTGCATATGTGGGGGCGCCTGTAAGTGGAGCCCACTTCAACCCCATCATCACCTTCTCCTTCATGATCACTGGCATCATGGTAATGACTCATCGTGATATTGCATGAGCCAGCATTACTTCTATGCCTGAGTCCTTGATGAATGGCGCATGCAATATCAGCCATGCAGAGCTGCACAATGCGGCTCTTACTCTGCTTTCACTGTTTGTTATCCTGCCACCCTTCACCATGGTCTATCAACCTTGATCGTGATGTTCAGTGTTGCACTATGTGATTGCCAAAACTGTCATATTAGTAGGCCTTACAGGGGTGCACAGGACAGGCTGCTCTGGAGAGACAAGACTTGTCCTGCACGTACCTAGCTCATCATGAGCTGGAAAGCGTTAGCATTATTATTGTTGTTATTGTGATGCTAGCAAGGTCATCTCTGCATTTTGAGCCTTTCTGCTAGCCGCTGCAAGTGCTTGCAAAATACAGTCATCCTCATTCACTGCCACCTATATCTCTCCCATCTCTTTGGAAATGGAGAGCTGCAGCTTCTTTCCTTTCAGCAAGCGCAATTGGAGGTCATTCACTTATTCAGTCGGTAAACTCGTGTCTCCCCCTAGGATCAGGTGTGTCAGTCCAGACATGTGGAGGTTCTGCATGGCAGTATACAGAAACATCATCTCTGCAGCACCTTAAACGCATGCAGAGCTGAGTGATTGGTCTTGACTGCATGCAGAAAGTGAAGACAGGCATCCAGTACATCATTGCCCAGTGTGTGGGAGGTGTCCTGGGAGCCTATGCAGCATTCAACTTGCTGCCTAGTAAGTTTCCATGCCACTCATTACACCACAAGGATATTGCCTGCAGTGTGTATTATACAGTAGGATACATGCACTAGCTGTCACATCTTTTAGGCTGGAAATGCCCCTTATTAATTTGCAATCCAATGTATCAGCAATGTATTGTAGCATTCATTGTGTGACACAGGCTTTGCTATCACAGGCATGCTTTGAGCCATCCTTAGTAAGAGCCTGTTGTGCTAGTCCTGCCAGTTGATGTGCGCAGCAACTATTGAAGTGAGGGTGTTCTGCGCGGCTGCCTGCACTCACCTGCTGTCTTTTGTTTTGTTTTGTACACTGCACCCACCTGAAAGGGAACGGTGAGTTTCACACCCCTTTCCTTTGCTGCGGCTGTTGCTGAAACTGCATGTTGTAGCTAGCAGAACTTTGACTATGCTTGCATGGTCATTTACAAAGGAGATTGGCTCATGTGTTGTGCATGTGGCTGCTGTAATGTCAGCTGAGCCTGTGCTTGCTGCAGTCTCACATCAAGTGAATGAGCTTGCTGGGCTACATGTCATTCCAGGCGACCACACTGTGACACAGGTAATTCTGCTATGCTGCTTGTCTGTTACCTGCACATGTTCGCTGTGCTTTCACTGTGTGTTTTTGATTACGTGAGCATGAGTGGCTTCCATCTCCTTGCACCTCATTTGCATTGCTCATGTGCTGATCACAGGGAACTGTTGCTGTTGTGCACATCTGTGTTATTTTGCATGGCAATCTCCCTGACACACGTACTGTGAAAACCACTCTGACCAGCACCCACACCTCGCAAAATTGCACCATACATGGCAAGCCAGCAAGCTTTTTTTGCAGGTACTCACTAGCAGAAACATATGCAGCAAAATGTGTCAACATATGTGCCTCAAGGGCTTTTGTGTGGTGTGACAGGCTTTCATGGGAGAGGTGTTTGCTTCCTTCCTGTTCATCTGGGTCATCATGGGTCTGGTGAAGAGCAAGAAGTAAGCCCTCTTCATCTGCCGTGACTGTACAGTTTAAACTGTAGTGCCTGAAGTGCCCACTAGCAGCCGATGGTGGAATGGCAGAAGGCACTGTGATGTAGAGCAGCAAGCATGTGAGTACCTGTGTCTGCAGGGGCTGGGGGCAGTTTGGGCCATTTGCAATCGCCCTGGGTATTACTTTCAACATGTGGATCACCGGTCCCATCAGCTCAAACTGCATCAACCCTGCTAGGGCTTTGGGCCCAGCTGTTGTCACTGGGTAGGCTTCACACACATGCACACATATGTACATGGACAGGCCAGTGTGTAATGCAGCATGAGGCCATACAGCTTAGGTCTCCATCTGTATGTATGCATGTATGTATGAACACCAGCTCATCTTATAAGCCCTGCCAGCCCAGGCTGTTGGTACTAAAGAAGCCTTGTCAAGCTTCAAACATGCGTGTCCATGTGCACCTCATGACAAGGCCCAGGCACCTCCTGGCTAGAGTTCTCGGCCATGCTTTGTGCCATAGGAAAGCCCATTGGATTTAGGTGCAGGCACTCACATGTGTGCATGCCTTGATGCATTTGCATCTGTATGATATTGGCAACCTGAATAGTTGGCCGGCTGCTGTCATGACGCTTTGAACTTGTACTGGTATAACCATGTATGCATATGTGCAACCAGCGCGGTGTGAACATGTCTGTGAGTGTGTATGTGCAGGTTCTGGGAGCACCATTGGGTGTGGTGGACTGCACCCTTCCTGGGTGCTCTCCTTGCTGCCAAGCTGTATGCCAAGTATGTCATGCCCAAGGATCAGCTGAAGGAACTCAGGGCAGAAGTCAAGGCGGCATGATTGACTAAGCTTGAGTTGGACATGACACAGCTTTGATGAGTCATGCATGACATACGTCCATATCGTCGAGTTTCAGTTCACGTACCATGCCCTATTTTGTTCGCTGTGTCACTTGCTGATGGAGGACAACCTCACAGTGAGATGGCAAACAGCAACAGTGAAGCTAGCTACAGCTCGTCAGAAGTGACCAGCTGGGTGTAGGAAAAAAGAAAGACAGGAGAGAGCTTTGCCAAGCAAAGACTGTTGGGCAGACATACAGAGGGAGAGAGCTTCATTCTGGGGCTACATACACTCTTGTGATTTTTGTCTGTGAACTTGCCTCTGAGTAATAATATTGGTATGTGGATGGATGAACGTTTTGTCATTCACTGTTGCTTGTTTGCGTGTGAAACTGTATGAACATTGCTACATATATATGTACAGCCTTAGCCTTGATAAGACACATCCCACTAGCTTGAGACAGTACTGTTGCTGCTGAGGATTCGTGCACTACAATACAGTTCAATGAACTGAGTTCATTAGACTTGAATAAATTGTGTGTCAACAGCTTGTGTCTGTCACATTTAGTTGTAGTGCTGCCCACCCACGTTGCTCCCGTAGGTTGACGCTTCGCGAAAGTGTTCGGTTATCGTCAACGTCCCAACATGGTTGCAGTACTCACATCAATCCTCCTTGGCAAGGTAACTCTGCATTCAGCATATTCGTGCAGGTATTCGCGCACCTACATGCAGCTCTCTTTCGCATCCTGCCAGGGAATGCCGGCAAGTTAGCACAGCCAACGCGTCAGAGATCGAAAACGCTCCTGACGCCGACCAGGATGCGGCCTTGTTGTGCTCTGTCAGTGATCAAATGCATTTGGATGCACATCAAGTTGCATCAGTCTTTGCACCACACCCATCTTGTGGGAGGTTCAGGTCGACTGCAGCCACTGCACGGTGCAGACTGATCGGCGAAAGCAGCACCAACGACACGGGAAGAGATAGCTGCAAGGTGCAGTCATATTTTTTCGCAAACCGAAGATTTTCTCACGAGGAGCCGAGGTCCCCACCCTATGTGCTGCAGGTGGGTGTCAGTGTACGTATGACTGGTTCTGTCATTGCGCATCCTGTTCAGCGACCCCACGCCCTCCAGTCGTCTTTGTGCGCGGTACCTTCGCATGATCGAAGCCGTGTACCAGTTTTTTCAACCGATTTAGACGCGATTGCTTTGCAGAGACACGTGTTGGGCAAGTCTCAGCAGTCAAAAGAGACCCATCACAGTGCAAACTGCCCTTGCTGCTCAGGCAGCATCACGGCTGGGGGCAAGCATGCTACAGCCAGAACTGGTTCAGCCACACCCACAAGGCTATCTGCACAGCCAGCTGGCCTGCAGCGTTTGCTTCAGGCAAAACCTGCTTGCAATCCTGCAAGTCAGACAGCAACCTGCACTTACAGCAGCTTGCCTTCAAAAGGGTCTCACCCTCTCCCCAGAGGATCCCGAAAGACCAGGTGTACCAATCTTGTGCACAGCACTCCCCTCTCAGCAAACACAGCCACAATGACCAAGCAAAAGCCAAGGTCAGCTGCAAGTCCAGCGAGCAGCATGTTCCCTCCCTCTCCCACAGAGCGTGGGCCACGATCAGCTGCAAAGCCTGCATACAGCAGGCATCATTCACCAGGACAAGTCAGAGGAGAGAAGGCAGACTCAGCTGCTGAGGCTGAGTTGAATGCTCTCAGGCAGGAGAACGCAAAGCTGCAAAGCCAGGTGGCACATTTGCGCAGCCTCAGAAGCCAAGAAGAAGCTGCCAGAGATTCAGTTTTCTCTCCTGACATGCCTCAGGTATCTGACTCTTGCCTGCTGAAAGATGCATCTCTTTGGGCGCCGCTGTAACAAATCACCTAAAGTGACAAGGGACTATGCATGCATTCCATTGTGCAGTGGAGCGAGCTGTTTGCCAGAAGATGTGCGATTGCAAATCTGAAGTGCAGTTACATTGACAAGCACCCCCCAGAGTCAGCATTGTTGCAAATCATCTGTCAGCAGACACAGCCATGCAACATAGTTGCTGTGTGCTCAATCATGACACCTAACACTGTCGTGATAAACATATAACATATGACTCACAGAATGCCTATTGCAACTGCAAGTACCCAAAAGGGACAACAGCTGTCTGTGCAGGTTTCAGCATCAACTCCACCTTGGCTGAGCAGCAAGGCTGCTGACGCCGATGAGCCCTTCTTACACAGTGCCCGGACAAGCCGCAGCATCAAACGCTCCTCTGGTATGTCTCCAGCACCCATGAAGCGCAGGAAAGCTAACCCAGACAGCCAGATCAGCCCCAGCAGAGACGTGCAGGCAAGCAGTGACCACAAGCAGTCGAAGCTTACCTGCAGCAGCAAGCTAAAGCAACAGGAAGCAGGGCATTGCTTCACCCCCAGACGCTCCTCAGGGTTGCGCTCACTCCCTATCATACCTCCTGTGGCAGTGACAGACACACACAGCATGCTCAGACATAGGCAAGGTTTCCAGCTACATACATCCAAGCAATCCACAGCACAGGAAGCTCCCAAGCTGGCTACTCAACAGCAGGCTTTACAGCCATCTCCAGAAACGTCAGGGGTGAATTGTAAGCAACCCAATAGCAGTAGCAGGTCTGAAGCCAACCTCACACAGTCTCTGTCACTGCTTCAGCCCCAGACTTGGTCCCAAACCCAATCCCAAATGAGTTGGCAGTCCCCCACCCAGACCCGGGTGCAAGCCCTGAGGATGCCCCTGGTAAGCCCCATAACATCTCTGGACACGCTACCTTGCATGTATCAGC
>JAABUP010003837.1_pt1 | contig 25954 bp, 35 predicted proteins | sample 5559201 | NCBI WGS metagenome assembly JAABUP01 (sample SAMN10711887, study PRJNA513373) | rock metagenome | isolation source: Antarctica rocks | place: Antarctica
CTTACTGAAGTCAATGAGTTTTAGTTTCTTTATTGACTCTGAGCCTCTCTCTCAAACTGCTGTAGTGTTCTTACACAGTTGAGTAGGTTCTCTTTGAGTTTTCACATGTTTTCTGAGATATTGTATTCTTTTCATTTGACAAGATAGTGAGCTTTTTCACTAATCATCTGTTTTTCTAGAATGTTCTCAACATGATACTTCTCATTGAGTTCAACAGACATTTTGATGGTTTAAAGTGGTATGAACTGGTTGCAACACTGAAGCATGAATGCATGAAATACTGAGTGTATTCACATTTTCTTGAGTAAGTCTAGCTTGTAGCTTAACTCCTTGATGTTTCTCTTGATTTTGAACGGTTTTATGCTCTTGCTGTTTAACTTCTTGCTTCTTTGCTTTACATGAATGTTGTTTGTTCTTAAATAAACTCTCTTCTCAACCACAAAAGGTTTTATCTCTGTTGTTTGTCTCATTTGCTGTTGAATTCTGTTCATCAGATCCCTGTGCAGCTTTTTGATCTTTGCAATATTCAATATTGCTTTCTGGCTTTGTGATCCGTGTGCTTGCGGTTCTTGTCATACCTTCAGGTTATATTCATAATTTGCTTGAAATGGTGTTTCTTCTGTGGTTTCATTTTGTGTGTTATTGTATGCAAACTGTGCTGTTGACAACAGTTGTACTCAGTTGTCTTGATTTCTATTGACATAGTGTCTTAAGTACGTTTCAACCATCTGATTCATTTGTTTGCTCTGCTCATTTGTCTGTGAGTGATATACTGTCAACATTTTATGATTCATTCTGAGTTCTGCTGTGAGCATTTCTCAAAACTTGCTTGTGAACAGCTTGTCTCTGTCAGTGATAAACTTCTTTGATAGCTCATGATTGTTAATCAATTCTTGCAGTATGGTGTATGTCAATACTGATGTCATTGTGGTTTTCTTAAATGAAATGAACATGGTATACTTGATCAACCTATTGACTATAGTCAATATACTGTCAAATTTCACTCCTCATGCTGAATCCTTTGATGTCAGTAACTTTGTTATGAAGTTCATAGTAACTGACTTTCATGACGCATTTGGTGCGTCTAGTTGTGTTATCTCATCATATCTTTTATCTCTCTGAATCTTGTTTTTGCAGCATGAATTGCATCTGATGATGTACTCAGTGATTTGATCTTTAAGGTCACTGATATTGTGTCTTCTTTGTATGAGGTCCTCAGTTCTTTTGACTTCAAGGTGTTCATCAGCTCTGTTATTGTGACATACTTGTATAAGTTCTTTGTTCATCAAGGAAGCTTGCTTCACCTTGTACATTGCTGCTAAGCCCTTTGTGAGAATTTCCTTGTCATCTTCACTTAGAATTTTGATGTGAATCTTCTTCACTTCTTCATGATCAGGCTGTTTACTCAAAGTGTCTGCTTCACCATTCTCATTACTCTTCTTGTAATGGATTTGAAATTTGTAATTGGTTAACTGTTCAGCTCAGTGAACCTGTTGTTGATTCAACTGTTTTGTTGTTGCAAAGTTCCTCAAATTCTTGTGATTTATGTAGATCTAAATAAACTTCTCAGTATCTGTGAGATAAGGTCTTCAATCTTGCAGTGCTTTCACTATCACAAGAAGTTCTTTATCGTGAACCTCATACCTTTTCTCAGGTTCTGATAGTTTTTTAAATCAATAGGCTATGAGTCTCTGTTGCTCATCTTCAATTTGATACAAGCATGCACCTACTGCAAAATCTGATGCGTTGGTTTTCAGTACCTTTTTGCATGTTGAATTGAGTATTCTCAAGTGTGCCGTTTCACTAAGGCTTTTCTTTAATGTGTGAAACGCATTCTTCTGCTCTTTATCTCAATGTCATTTCTTGTTCTTGCACATTAGTTGTGTGAGGGGTTTTGCAATCTTTGCATAATTAGGTACAAACTTTCAATAGTAGTTCATCAATCTCAGAAAGGCTTGTACTTTCTTGACTCATTTCAGTGAAGGTCAGTTCCTGACTGTGTTCATCTTTTTTGAGTTCTTCTTGATTTGCTCAGATTGAATAATATAATTAAGAAATTCAATTTCCTTTGCTTTGAACTTGCTTTTTGACTTCTTCACATACAAAGTCCTTTTGTTGAGCTTTTTCAGTACCTTGTGCACATGGCTGCAGTGCATCTCAAGGTCATTTGAGTATATCAGAATGTTGTCAAGGTATGTAATTGCAAAATCATCAAGGTACGCTCTCAATGTGTTGTTGATTAACCTTTAAAAGGTGGTGAGGGTGTTCTTGAGCCCAAACAGCATAACAGTGTATTTGTAGTGTCTGTATCTTGTTCAGAATGCCGTTTTTCATTCTTCACCTTTCTTCATTTGTACTTGATAATAGGCTTCTTTCAAGTTCAGACTTGTGAATCATTTGACTCTGTTTAACCGATCTTGCAACTCTTTGATCAACAGTAAGAAATAACTGTCTTGTTTAGTTATCTTGTTGAGTTGTCTGTAGTTGACACATAGTTGCTTTGTGTCATTCTTCTTTAATACAAACAGAATTGAGTATTCTGTCAGTGACTTTGATGATTTGATGAATTCTCTTTTGAGATTCTCATCAAGGTAAGTTCTGACTTTCTTGAGTTGATCTTTGCTCATTGAGTATAGTGACATTCACTTTGACTGCTTGTCATTCAATAGCAGTATTTCATGATCTCATGACTTATGCTTTGATAAGCTCATTTCTGATTGTTTGAGAATCTCATATGCATCTATTGTGATGTATAATTCTTTGCTGATTTAATCAATTCTTGAGTTCTTTTTGCGTAATCAAGGCATTTCTAATATGACGTCATACTTAATTGAATTGAGGACATCAAACATCAACTCTTGTGAATCTTCTAGTATTATGGCTTTGATGTGAACCTGATCTGTTATTCACTTAAATTCTTTGTTGACCATATATACCTGCATAGGCTTCAGCGCTTGCTGCAGTGTTAATTCTAGCATTCTTATTGCTTGCTGCAAAATATAGTTGTTGGTTGCTCTTGAGTCTACCATTGCTTGAAGAAGTCTATTTCGCTCAACCTGAATGTCAATTCATATCTTATGATCCTTACTGTTCTTCTAAGACATTAAAAGCTTTTTGTTCTCTAGTCTCTTTAAGAAAGCTTGCAGTTTTTTGACTGTACTGCGTCACTTGCTCTTCTTCAAAGGTTCTGAAGCCATTTAGGCTCTATCTCTTGTATGATCAGTTGTATGTATTCTTCACTGTCTTTCTCAATATACTGTTCTGAGTGTAGGTGTGGTTCATACTGATTATATTTTCACTGAATCTGGTTCTGAAGTGCTTTCACTTTCTTCAGAAACTCAGGTGACATGTAGTCTTCTGAAAAGATTCAACAATCATCATCTTCAGGTATTCTGTGAGTAAATGAATCTTGATTTTGTGACTCTTAGTTTTTCACACAAGTTGTTTCAGTACTGAGTTGGTTGTTGCTCATACATCTTTCATCAACTTGTTGAGTTTTAAGCATGCTTTTGCTTTTTTTGTTTCTTCTTGTTGCTTCTTAAGATCATTGACTTTCTTCTTGAGCTCTTTTTGCTGTCTTTTTAGCAGTTGTTGACACATCTCTCAGTGCTGATTCTCAGGGTGCTTATATCTCATTTTGAGTCTTATGTCAACTTCTCAGTTGTCAACATCTTCTGAGTCTGCATTTAAATTCAGGGCCGTTCAAGTGCTATCACTGTAGTTTTCTTCTATCTGAGTTTCATGAGTATTGGTTTCTTTGATCTCAGCTTTCTTTAAAATAGCTAATTTCTTCAGTTGACCTGTTGTGTCATAACTATTTTGTTTCTTCTTGAGTTTCTGTGAGTATCATTTGGCTTTGTCTTTGCTGCTCATATGTGTTCAGCACATATTGTCATAGCAGACTGTTCAGCTCAAAGCGTTGTGCACTATGTGTGTATCTGTTGCTGCAACTTGCAAGGTGTTTGAGCTTTTCACAGTTATAACATTTGCAAGCCTTCACTCATTGAGGTTGAGGCTTATAGAGCTTGCTCATGCACTGTTCTTGCTTCACTTGTGGTTGCTGCTCATGATGCTTCTCAATTGTGTTGAGATTCATAGGGTCACCTCTTCTGAGAGTATAATGTCTTTCTCACACTTTTGATGTGTAGTGTCTTGTACGCTTCATTTGTTGTTTTCATTGACAACTGTTGATGTTGATGAAGATATTGATCATATTCTGAAGCTCTTCAGGTTGATTCATTCTGACTATCTCATCTTTAATAGTCTCATTGAGTCCTCAATAGTATTGCGATACTAAAGTGTTGTCATCTCAATTCATTAGGGCCGCAATTTGCTGAAACTCTGCCGCATACTTGACTGTCAACTTATTCATCTTTAGAATGTGAAGTCATCTTTCTGCTGCTTGTTTCTCATCAATGACCTCAAAGGCTCTTCAAAGCTCATTCTTGAACTTCTTATAGTTGCTGAATATGGATTTCTTATTGTTCATTCATTTCTTTGATGTCTTGTCAAGGAACTCATGCAGTTTGAGGTCAACTCAATTGAATGCTGCATTCTTGAGATATGATACAGTAAACAGACCTTTGTTCATCTCAGATCTGAACTTCGCCTGATTGAATTCAATATATAACTCAAGCTTAATCAAGAAGGCTCACAGCTTCCCTCTCTCACCTGTGAATGCATTGAGTGTCAGTACCTTGAGTACATCAATCATTTGCTGAAGATCTTGAAGGTTGACTTAACTTGTCAAAGCTGACTTCTGTGCACTGGTTGTCATTCTTATATTGTAAGAATGTTCAAAGTGTTACGTCCTGATCTGAGATGCCTCAAATATTAGGGCTAAAGGTTTGTGCTTGTTGATATAAAGATCTTAGTGCACAGTGTAGGGTAAACCAGTAGTTGGTAACTTGTATTGAGTTGAACACAACTCATTTTCATAGAGAAAATGGTTCTACTATATACCATAGAATCATTGTGCTCACTTTGCTTGCTATAGAGCAATAGAGCTGATAGATCTACTAAAGGTCTATCATTTTGTTGAGCTTGTCATGAGCATATAAAGCTGTGTGAACCTATGTTCAAGTATACACTTTTCTTGTGTATTCCTCAGAACATACTAGCTGGTTATGGTTTGACTGTAACATCAACATACAGTTGACATTTTGACAAGAAATGTATCAACATTGTTGATCAGAAGAATAGTGTCTGAAGGTGATGAAAGGTGTTTAGCTTCTTAAAGGTTGACTCATTTAATCTGATAATTATGACTTGACATTTTCTTGCATTTTCTTTCATTTCTTTGACTTTGAGATCTTGATTCAAGAAGGTTTTTTGTAACTGCAATGATTTAATGATGGTCACATATTTTGAGATATACTGTCAAAGATATTCTGTCAAGTCTAGATATTTTTCTAACTGACTTAGACTTATAGAAAAACAGAGATCTGCAATTGCAACAAGCTTGTCTTCTGATGTGGCTAGTTCTAATGCATCAACTTGCTGTTTTAAAAGCTGAATGAACAGATAGGTCAGAAAAGACTTTTCTGATGAAAGGCAGATTCTCATTCTTTTCAGTGTAACAAACACATTGCATAGGTGCTTCAGATGCTCTTTTAGTGTGTTTGAGAAGATGACAATGTTGTCAACATAAGCTCTTGCATAGGCTCTTTGTCTTCACAGTATTTTATTGATTATTCTTTGTATGTAGACAGAAGAATTTCAGTATCTCATAACAGCAACTTTGAAAGTCTTCTGTCCTCAATGTGAGGCAACAATGAGTTGGTGTCAGTGTGCTCTTTTCACTCATCATTGATAGAAAAAGACACTGCAATCTACTGTGAAAATGAAATTGACGTCATGTACTGCTGTCAGAATGTTCGCCTGACTAGGTACAAAGTATACATCTGACATTGTGATCTTGTTTAGTGCTCAGATGTCTATCACAACTCTTTTTTTTCTTGTTTCATCTGATAAGTTTTTTCACACAATGAAACAGAAAAAGGTAAAAGGCATCAAGGTTTTTGTTCATTTCAAGCATTCTTGCAATTGTAGTTTGTTAAAGGCCTTGTTGATTACTTCTCAGTCATTTTAACTGACTGAGTAAACATGTGCTTGTTCTGGTTTATATTTGGCCTCTCAGTTGTCTATTAACAGAATGTTCATTCACTCTTTCTCAGGAACCTTCATCACATTGCTGCAGTCTTCTTAAAGATGAGGGTAGAAGTGTATTACAGCTTCAACTTGAGCCGCTATGGTGCTTGATTCATATACTGTTACTTCATGACCAATTTTTCATTTAAATTAATCAGTAGTTTCTAGATGAAATGCTGTGACTGCAGTTAACACCTCATGAAAGCATGTTTTGACTCAGTTTACTTGATTGACCTTGATTGAGGTTGCAAGCTCAGCATCTTTCAGGTTGATTAAATAGCACTTATCAGCTTCATACTCTATCACATGACTTAATCAGGTTTTTTTGAGTATGATGAGAAACATATCTGTGTCATTCTGAACTTGAACTGTCAATAGTGTATGATCAACAATATGAGCATATATTGATGAATCTTTCTGTTGACATTCTGACTTGAATAGCAGATCTTGATTCTTTGATAGACTGATCTTAACTACATTAACAGTAGCATAGCTTCTTAATGAAATGCTGATTGTTTTTTCTGAAAGAATGGTTTTCTTAACCTGATTTGTCAATCAAAAATGTACAGTTAAAGATACTCTGATGTTGTTGCAGCTCTTGATTACAGCTTCAGTATTGTTCATCATTATGAAGATTTTTTTCAGGCTCAGAATGTCAAGGCTGACCAGCATTTTTGTCTTGAGATCTTTAACAATGTGAATCTTTTGTTCTATGATGACAGTTCTGATTTTATTGTCTGAGAGGTAGATGACTAGATTTGTGTATTTCTCACACTGATGAGTTTTGACCTCAATGTCTTTAATCTGTATTGATAAGAGCATCTGCTTTATGGTAATTTTAAGCGCTTGCTTCATCAGAAATTCTTTATTCACAAGGCTCATGATGCATTCAGTGTTCAGACATATGAGTTCATTCTTTTCTTTTGAGATAAGCTGAGTCAGAGCCGTGACATATCTTTAACCTCTAAACCTGTAGCCCTTGATGTCTTTTCTTTTTGCTGTGAATTTGATGAATGTTGACATATTCTTCAGTGACTTAGATTTTTGAATTTTGAGCTGCTTCTGACATCTTGCATGTAAATGTAAATGAAGTTTGTTCTTTGAGAGGAAGTTCTGTTTGCATGTTCAGCAGAGAATATGAGTTTCAGTTACATGTTCAACATCAATCACTTTGTCAACCTTCAAAGTGTCTTCTTCTTTGAGTTTCTGAGTATTTTCTGATTTGTAGACCACATTATGCTGATTGTTCTGAATGTCTGACATATTGACTTCATGATACTCTTTGTTATAGTACACATTTTTGAAATTCTGATACTCTGTCTGATCATCAATTGATGGGTTTTCTTTTAGAGACTGGTTCTTATTTGATCAATATGTTTGATTGTCATAATCATCACACCCTCTTTCTACATAACTGTCATGTGCTTCTTGATGGTTCAGTCAGTTAAAAGGCTGTCTGTTCTGATTAATGTATCACTGATTAAATATGAAGGGCTCAGATGACAGTCTTTCATTCTCTGATGTGATTTGAAAAGACAGTCTGAAATTTAGCTGAGTGTTCAGCAATGCACTCTGCAGTTGCTGCTGATATGAATTCTGCTGTTGCAGCTGATTATTAAATTGACCTGATGACTTGAGAGAATAGTAGAAAGAATATCTGTATCTTGCAGAATGATATGACTGATAATATGAAACAAAAGAAGATTGACAGTTGTAGGCATTTTGCTCACAGTTGTCTTGATCTGAGTTATACTGATCTTGTTGATTTCTTTGAATTATTCTGTCAGATTGAGCATGAGAGTAGCTGTTGTATTAGTTTGCCTGCTTAATCAACAGAATGTTGATAAACTCTTCAATGATAGTTTCATTCTTCAGTTCATCAATGTTGTGACAAAGAGACATGTCAATGTGCATTCATGTTTGAATCATCAGATTAAATTTCAATTCACCTTGCTCACAGCTTTTGACTGCTGTCATAAGAGTGATGACATATTTGATTGAACTTCAGTGACTTTTAATGTCTTTGAAAGTATATCTGATTGTGGTGAACTTGTTTCATGCCTCACTAAAGAATATCTTAAAGTGTTTCTCTAGTGCCTTGCATCATTCTTTGATGTCATTAGGGTGAGTCACTAAATTTAGACAGATAATCTCTGAAAGTTGTGTATTTCATCAAAGCTCAGCTTCTTCATGCAAGTTTACATTAAGGTTCTGATGTATCTGCTTAGCATCTCAGATAGCTGCAGCTACTCTTACTCAATTGATAAAAGAGTAAATGTTTTGATAGTAATTCTTGTTATTCTTATCAACTACATCACTGTCATCTCAGTTCTTAAGCATGTTAAAGTAAAAGAGGTCAATATCAGCTGGTTTTCAGCTGAAATTTCAGTCATCATTGTTGTTGTTCTCTCTCTCTGAGCCACAAGGCTCAGATGGTTCAGATGAATCAGACAAGTCATGCTGAGAGACATTGTGGCTTTGTGATTGTTCTCATGCTACTAAGACAGCAATGACCTGTAGAATTTGTTTTTAAACAGCTGAGTTCATTTTAGCTGACACAGATGTACTGTCATTGTTGTTCTGAGGGCTCTCATTGCAGTTGTTATTTGTTATATCTTTGAATTGATTTCAAGATATGTTTTCAGTAGTTTCTGAGCTGAATTCTGACTGATGTGAAGGCAGTGATGTGATAGAATGCCTAAGGGTGTTAAGGTTCAAGTTTAATGATGTGGCTATTGAACAGTGTAGATGTCATTCTGCAATAAATGAGTTAAGTGAGTTGAACTCTGAGGTACTGTTAGAATCAGTAGGCTGACTGACTGTTTCTGCAGCTCACTGAAGAAAGACAGAATTGTCTCATAATGTTGCTATGTCTTGAGTAAAGGCTTGTAAGGCAGTGTTGAACAATGACCTATTGTGTGTTCAATTAAAAGAGAAGCTTGTGTCTGATTGAGTACTCAATTGAGTTTCTCAGATGCTCAGTTGTTTATATAGAGTAGTGACACTGTGAATGAAGATGATAAGGTCATCAGATATTGAAGAAGCAAAGATAAGGTTGATAGACTTGTACTCTTTCAACTGAAAGACTAGATTTTTCATATGATCTGACAGTTTTAACACATTCAACAAAGAGGATTTGTCAAAGAGTTTCATCAGGTTGACAATTTGTAAGACATTTAAGTAAGAAGATAATGTAATAGTAAGATAAGATAAAGCTGAAGATCTGATAATCTAGCAAGCTAAAGCCTAATGAACTTTTATTCTGATGATGCAGTTGATGCTATCAAATTGTTATTGGTCAAGTTTGTTTCAAGGTAAAAAGCTGTCTTTTTATTCAGACAATTTGCCTCAGCTATATACCCTCTTGTTAACTAGTATTATGTCATGTCAAATGAGCAAAAAAGAAGAAAGTAAAAGAGAGAAATGTCAGAAGAAAAAAGAGTACAATGCAAGAAAGATAAATTGAAGAGAGGTGATGAATCATCAGAATAACTATAACAATAATTGACTGATTCTTGAGAAAAAGATGATGTTGCAACAGCTGATGTTAAAATAGCTGTATTTACAGATGTAGCTGACATGAAGTTGTCTTAATCTGTCACAAAGGTGTAAAGAAGATTTATATAAGCCTTTATGTTTTACATGTTCTCTTCTGTACAACTCTTCATGCTGTGTAGTTCTGTTATAAGTATTTGCACTTAAGAAGAAATCTTCTCAGTAACAGTCTTTACTTCATCTGTCATAGAGGTTTCTGCACTCATTCTGCATTGATTTTAACAATTGTATAACAAGACCTCTTGTGTAGATCAGGTTTAAATGAGAATAGTATTTTAATGTCATGAGTTTGCAATGAGATTAATGCTTAATTAATAATTTCTAAATACAAGAAGAATACTATGAAGAAAGAAAGAAAAGCTTCATACAGAAGTAAGAAGATAATGTGCTTTAGTCTTAAAGTCTTAGTAAGCAACTAGATTATAAGACCTTAGTATGAGTTTAACTTATAACAATGCTTGTGTAAAGATTCTTAAGTAACAAAAGCTGGTTTCAGACAAGTGACTCACTATTGTGAATAAAACAAACACTGAAGTCAAAACAGAAACTCTAAATCTTAAGCAAATGCTTACAGTTGTGAGCAAATGAGCAGAAGTCTTAAAACAAGAAGGTTAAGCTGTTCATGACCTTTAAGTAAAACTGAATATGATGAGGACAGCTGTTGAGAGTCAACAGCAAAAGGTAAAATGTGTTTAATGACTTAAGAAAAAGCTCAAAGATGAAGAAGCAGTTGCAGCAAGAACAAGTGACTACTAGAAACCTTGAATAAAGTCTGAAGATAGTGTGCAATGTCATGCAAAGAGACATAAAGCTCACAAGTGTTCTTAAAGAAGAACTAGATACAGTTAAGGCAGAGAATGAAGCACTACTTCAGCAAGGGAAGACAACTATTGCAGAGCTCATAGCAGAATTGAAGATGGTCAAGGCAGACACTGAAACCTTACAGAAAGTCGCAGAATGAGTTTGTGGCCTGAAGACAGAATTGAATGATTTAAGAACAGCATTGCAAGCTACAGGGAGCGTGCAAGCGGAATTGGACAAGACAAAACAGGACTTGAAAGACTTGAGGCAGGTATCAAGCTCGTACTTGAGGGATCTGAAATCAGCCAAGGCCGAAGTTGACAAGAGGCTAGAGACCTCAAAAAGTCAAGTGACCGGCCTGGAAAAGGACCTAGAAGCAGCGCAGCAATCTATCAAGGAGAGAGAAAGAGAGTTAGCAAGCCTGAAGCTTGAGATCGATGATGAAGACAAGCGCATAAGGTCATTGAAGGCACAGCTGTTTGAGATGAACCGCCTGATACAGCTGGAGAAAGAGAAAGAGAAACTTGAGGCTGAGCAGAAGGAGATTCAAGCTGCGCTAGCCGAGGCAAAAGCCTCAAGCAGCCAGGATCTTGGGGAACTCATGCAGCGGGAAGCGCAAGTCGATGCCAGTCTCTCACAGACTGAAGAGAAAATGGTTGAAACGGGATTGGATGTTATGAGATATGCCAAGTATAAAGTACGCTTCGAAAGCTCTAAAACAGGCCGGCAGACAGGCGTTGACTATATTCTTGTGAAAGACCTAGAAAAGAAGTTTGAGGAATTGCGTGATCAGGTCGTTTATTGTTTCGTAAACAACACCATGACGGTGGTTGAGCTCGGGAAATACAAAGACTTCTTAGCAAATCAAAAGCATCTCGCTGACCACGGGGAATTCTTCTACTGTGGCTACAATCCACCTCACAAAAGACATCGCGGTCTGGATGATGCAGGAGAAGATTTGAAGAGTACTGCAGGACCCAGAGCTCAGGAACTAGCAAGACTTCGCGCCAAGTCAAAAGGACCTCGCCGCTGATCTTGAGTTCCTCCTCTTTCACCGTGTTTTATATGTGTTTCGAGGCAGCAGGAAGGATAGGTCGTAGCGATGTTGATGTTCGGTTCTCCGTGTTGAGGGATCTGTTACGGTAACGGCCGTCCGAGTACTGGCATGGCAGAAGAACACTGCGAGACGGAAGGGTTGGCCAGTATGCGAGACCGATGTGAGCTTGGCCCTGGCCCTCATATGATCGCACATGAAGACCGTTGTGAATGTGATCTGACAATTGACTTTGATCCAGTCAGATTTTGGGACTTCGCTATTCTCTTCACTGTACGCTAATCAAATTCAGTTAGGCTTGCCGTCCTGGCTTCACGATGAGAGCTTCCTCGCCACTTGCCATGTCGCATACAAGAAGGAGAGGAAAAGACCCTTTGGGTTTGTGCCTTAGCCTGGAGAACCCCGCAACATCTTCACAAAACATCAAACACTGATATGTTGAGCATAAATCTCTAGGAGAGAGTTCTTGATGCGCCTTTCAAAGACTTTGCAACGATGTGAGTGATTCGTAATATCAATTATCGTTCCCTACTAAAATGTTCGGTCCTCAAGTCACCATTCGCATCGGATTGGCAAGCCGCGACTACAAGCTCTCAAGAGCCTTCTCTGCGAGCAGTCTCCATATTTCTCAGGAATATCATGACAGCTATCTTCTCATGGCTTCGGTCGTGGTTCTCCAACGATGGAGCTCCAAGCATCACAATCTATGTGCTAAGAGTTTCAGCTGACGACTTCAAACCACACATACTGCCTCTTCAGACAATCGACACCTCTGCAGAGGGAAACGTGGATTGCTGTTTCACCCGCATACCTGATATGCGAGCATTCTGGGGCGGAGAAGAAGGTTGGAAATGGCGTGATATTGTGCAATGCACGATCACTGACCAGAACCCTAATATCAATGGTGTATACCTTGCTTGGAAGAGTTTCGCCATGCATATATTGCCATTGAATAAGAATGCATCAGGCTGTGGTGATGTGTTCATTGCCAAACTGAAGGACCCGGAGTGGGATGAACATGGCTGGACCGCTTATGAGGATGTTCCAAATGGGTTGCTAGACTCTGGATTGTATAAACTTGTGCTGGAACGTCTTGCTGGAAATTAAATAGCGGCTTTCTCCAATTCCGATTTTGGATTTTGATACTTCTCTCCGGATCACATCGCAGTCGGTAGCCCTCAAACAACACCTCAACTCTCGCCCTCCACAGATTCAACGACGGTTTAGGTTATGGACCGCAACACGGGAAAAGGCAATGCCGCCACAATTTCAAGTGGTAAAGGTTTTCCCCCAACGTGGCTATTTGTGTCTTCATTGACTTGTCAAGCCCGTTGCCTTTACATGCAATCGCTGTAGTCTGGGGAAAACGTCGAAACTGGTAGCTTTCGCCAAAGATAAATGGGACGAACCTATGTGCAATGGCTGCTATGGTTATCTACTTGCTGCTTCGGAGATCAACGACTGTGTGAGGAGTACACAAGATAATCTGGTCGGCGTCACGGCTTGCACACACTCTCGGCGATCACTCAAGACCCGCAGGGCTAGAAAATCTGCACCTCAAGAGCGGAAGTCTAATTAGAGACACGGAGCCTAATAAAGAAGAGCGATGGGAACAATGAAGACGAACATGGGAACGTTGTCAAGACTGGAATTTTGTTACTTTGATGTTGCTCATTATTTATTTAATAGAGGTAATTGGCGTTGAGACTTTTTTGCGAGTTATAAACTTCTTTTCCGCGATGTGATATTATTGAGAAGCTACTATAATAGTAATGAGAGGGAAATTTCAAACATTCAAAAGAAAAGCATGAAACAATTCCTCATCCAGCTTCTTCACTGATTTTTGAAAATTGCTTGTGTTAACAGATACTCCTTTCACTGACCGTCTACATCAACGTTTGATCGCGTTCATGAGCACCCTCTCTATAATAATTACTAGAGACAACCTCTTCAAGAGGCCTAAGATCAATCTTTCAGAGATCTTGTTAAGGATCTGATCTATCTGATCAGCTCTATATTACAAGCCTAGTTCTTCACTGCAATCAATACACATAGTCAATAGCCCTATTAATGTCATGTGACCCTTTAATAACTTGTTATTGTGCTTGACCCTAGTCAAAAGAATGTTGAGAGAACTGCAATTTCATTGCCTATAACCCTTGTTAGTCTTTTGTGCTTGAAGACTCACAATCAACACAAAATGATGATATTTCCTTTGACACTGTGAAAAGTGTTGCAAAGTCCTCTGATACTGTCACAGTTGAGCAAGAGTGTCATACTCTCACTTTGCTGTTTATTGCTTGATGATCAGGTATAGCTAGAGTTAGAATTGAGCATTAAACATCTTTGATCAGAGCTGCTCAGATTAAGCTGATAGCTTTTAAATAGCTGATATATGTTAGTCCTTGACTATTTCAAACAGTGTTATAGCAGTCATCTTTGAGCTATAGCTGACTGGTTTCTTGTAACCTGAGCTGATGACTATCAAGTTTTGTGACCACAGTCTTTAAGACTTTTCAGAAATAGCTCTGCTTCTTATAATATATGAATTTGCATCTATAAATCTAAAATAGTAATTGAAGAGTGCTCAAATGAATAGAGATATAAGACTCTCAATCTTTCTATAAATCTTTTAAGATAAAAAGAACCAGCAAAGCAAGATTGACTTCTGAGCATCATCATCTCAACCTTATCATCAAGAAACTGGTCTCAAAATGTGACTATGACAGACATTGCACTCAACAGAACCAATGTCACTACAGCTGCTCAGATAAGTAAAGAAAATGATAGAGTGACCATTCAATTGAATGGCCTTGTGAGCTCAGAGCCTACCTCAGGCTCAGAGGCAGACTGAATCACTGTCAATTAACTGTGTCAAAGTATAGAAGTTTCAGAGCTTGAAAAAGTTCTTGATATCAAAGTTAATCATTGTCTTGATTAAGTGAAGAAGATCAAGAAGATCTACCTGAAAAAGACCTTAATAGCTGTTAAGAATGAAGGTGATTGATCAGGTGAGTAAACCTTCTTAAATAATGTAGACTGTTTTGTTTAATTCACATGTTAGCACTGATAACAGCATGTGTGACAACAGAGATTAACAAAGAGTGAATAGATGAAACAAACCAACAGCTCAAACTGATCCTCAATTAGACAAATCTCAGTTACACTTCAATGCTGTCTGAAGAAGCACAGTATGAAAAAGCAATGTCTTTAAAGAAGATTGAGCAAATCCTTGATATAAAGAATATTTCTGACATTAATAAGCTCAAGAAGATTAAGCAGATCTATGTGACAAAGGCTTCACAGGTTGCTCAGAATAAGATGACTTAACAAAGTAAGTTAAGATCTCTGCAACTTGACATTTATTGACTGAAAGTGTCAGAACTACAGACTGCAGTTAAGGCATCAGAAATTATCAGAGCCTGAATAGAAGCAACAAATCATAAGCTAAAATTGATTCAAAATGAGAAAAAAGACAAGAAGATGAAAGATGAAGAGATCACAGCCTTTATTTAAGAAGTCTATATGTGCATTACACTCATCATGAAAAAGATCTTGAGCGGTGATGACAACAATAAGCTTCATATGAAAATTCTGAAGGCAAACAATGCTATAGCAAGCTGACAGCAGAGCCATTCAGACAAAGAGAACATGATCAACTTAATTGACATAAAGAGAATTGAGAAGATTATGGTCAAGGCCCATTTTCAGACTGTGAAATTTGAAAAAGATCCCATCAACACAAGAGCAAAAGAACAGTTTCTTAGTAGAGTGCAGAAACTCACTGAGCTGGTTGAGGCAAGCTCTTATTTCAGTACTTAAATATTGAAGCCACTGCCTGAAGCATCAAAGCCCTTGTCATCTGAAGGTAATGACACTGGTTCTATGAGTACTGCTTCTACTGACACTGCTTCTACTGACACTGCTTCTACAGGTACTGCTTTCACTGATGTTACAGCTGATGGTATTACAGACAACGGCACAGGTAGAACCAACATTGATACAGACCCTTATGAATTAAACAAACTGAATGCAGAAAAACTGAGCTTTACTGAAGACAGAGAGATGATCATGGGACATAAGTTCAAGTATTTCAGAAAGGATGATAAAAAAGGCCAGGTATACAGTGAGCAACTCTTCATTGTGATTGAACTGCAAGCCTGCTCTCATGTTAAGGTTCTTTCTCACAAAGACTTTATCAGAAATACAGTTGACGTGTATCTGAACTGCACTCATGCAATGAAGGTTGACAGAAGAACTGAGAAAGATAAGTTTGTCAAGATTCTCTGTACTGCAGCTGAATTCTGTGAACCAGAGCCCCTGAAAGAACCTACAATCTACGCCTTGTGTGAGTGAAAAGAAGAAAATCCTATCTGAACATGATGTACAGACCTTTAAGATTGGGTAGAAAGTAAAAGGACTGCAGACAACTTGCTTCAAAAATGCATGAAATGAGAAAAGAATAAGAGGGCCCAGTTCTATGCAGCCCATGACATTAAGAAAGAATCAAAAAGCTGAGATCAAGTAGAGGATAAGCGCGCTTGCGTCTATGAGAAAAAGGTCAACGTCATTTGTTAAGGCATCAGTCTTGCAAGCAATCAAGGCTGAAGCACAACTGACAGTCAAGGTTGAAGTGCAGCCTGCAAAGGTAGAAGTGCAAGATGAATTTGATCTGATCAGCTTTCTTTCTTTTACTACTTGATATGAAAAGAAGCATAATGTGAAGCTAGGTGCAGATTCTGCAGAGCTGACAAAGTTGATGGCTGCATTCAAAACTATTCAAGACACACTCAGTCTGTAGTCATTGTTCTTTTCTTTTGATTAGTTCTGCTTTTTAGGTCTTAAAGCTTTCCTCACTTGATACATGGTCTCAAGAACTTGCTTGCTATTCTCTTTTTATTGAATTTGTCTTTTCTTCTGCATTTGTTTTGAATCTGTCATTTTTGCATTTATTGCAGTATTGTGAAGCATTTTAGACTTAGCACCAATAGCACTTTAACCATTTCTGATTCTGATCCCAGCTTTACCAGTAAATCACGTGAGCAAGACATCAATGTAAAGAGAGGTGTCTGTTGAGAGTTTACCCTTGATTTTCAGGTACCTGTCTCAGAACAGAGAATGTGCTTCATCAGGGCCGTCATTCTTGAACAAATGCATGATTGCAAAAGTGATTACGGCATTCTCAGAGCCAGACACAGAAACATGTGAGATCAGAATTAGATGACTGAGAACTTCCTCTGATGGTGTCAGTGGTCTAGAATTCTTGCGTCGGTCATACTTCAAGGGCAACCACAAAATGAAGCCATCACATATATCCCATAACGCTGTGGGTTCATAAAATTCATGACAGTAAGTGTCTGAAGCTTTGCAATGACTCAATGTTATATGCTTTATGAAATTAAATCTTCTGTTCCCTGCTGATACTTCTCAAATGTCTGCAACTTCTTCTCATTCATTTCACATATAAGCTTCTCAACCCTTAATTCCTCATTGTTCAGACCCCTTTTCTTCAACTCATGCTTCTCACAACTATGATTACATATAGCTTGCACCTGCACACTCATTCTCTTTTTTAAGTATGCTGGTCAATTTTTTGCATAGTATCCTTTAATGACTAATTTCTTCAGCTCTTGAATCTTTTTTAAAACATGTACAAAGTTCAGGTTATCACTCAAGCCCCTCTTCTTGACACCTCACTCAAGGTGTCAGAAAAATTCACAATTTGCACCTCATGCAAGCTCAATACATTGTAGTTCACTTGCTTTCTCAGCTAATATATAGAGAAGTTGTAGTCACAAAGAGAGTTCAGTCATTCATGACACTCAGATATGTAGTGTCTTTATTAACTTGAAGTTTGCAAGACCAATCTGCATGATGAGTCAAAATATCTGTTCATGTCTGCAGTATTTCTGGTTTCAACGTTCTATATTGCTGAAATTGACTCATATGAAGCAGGACCAACTTTTGATCTGTGTGTTTGACTGCTTATGAAGGGTTTTCTGTTCAGTCAAATCGGCTTACAAGAAGTAGGTTGTAAATTTGAAGTTGAATTTCAACAGACAAGGTCAAGAGGGCAACTTTGTTGTTTTCTTTGACTTCATCAATAGCAGAAGGCTTAAAAGCAATTAGACAATTGTGATTGCGCAGCTTGAGAGTTTTGCTTGCAGTTGAGGGTTCATTGAAGAGATCAAGATCAAAGAAGGCTTTAATGATGGCTTTTCTCTTGAAAGGCGTTCTCTTTTGTGATGACGGCATTGTTGCTTATTCAGCTCTTTAAGATGATAAATGATGAAAGGTGAAGGGTCAGAAGACTGAAGCAAAGAATAAAGACCTGTTCTGCTTCACTGCCTTCAGCAGAATACTAACTTTAACTCAATACTTTATTCACTTGAGCACTCAGAGACAGAGTCAAGAAGAGTATGTAAAGGATTTGTTGTGTAACTTTCAAAGACAGAATTTCAGGTTTTTGAGAAGTAGATACCAGTAGTTCATTGTTTGATGCCAAAAGTTTAGCTGGCAGAATGAACTGAAAGATATGAACCCACAGGCTTTCAAGTCTTCATTGAGCAGGTTTGCTTGAGATCTTCTCAAGAAAAACCTTTATCAAGGTGGGGCTTATTCACCTCAAATTTCAACTAGTGCTGCTGACTACTCATAAGCAACAGCGGCTCTGCAAAGTCATATATTTTTGTTTCATTCAGCACTATTCTTCATCTCAATCTTTCATCTTTGGTCCTCATTAAATTCGCCCTAGAATGAAGTCACTACTCTTTATTTCAAAGTGGTCAGTCTTCTCTGAATCTCACATGACAGGCGCAATATTTGCAGTCTCTGAATCAGGTTCTTGTCAAGATAACTGTAAAGAACAACTTGACATTCAGCTACAAACACTTAAAACCACACCCTTATGTCACAAAGTTCTTCTTTGTTCTTGAGCTTTTATTAAGCTGAGAATGTGTCATAAAATCAACCTCTTTTCAAGTTTATGCAAGTGGTAGATCATGTGAGCATTCACAGATTGGCAATGAAGGTAAGAAATGCGTCATTGCATTCACTACATATTATGATTCCTCAATATACTATTTCTCAAAAGTCATTAAACCTCAGCAGAAACTCATATTTGCAATCTAGTAGACTTTCTTGAGTTCATTTCAAACTTTATAACACTCTTCTCATCAGAACAAGGTTAACTGTAATTAGCATTGACAAAATCTTTCTCATAAAACTTTTGAAAAAAGTTTTCATTCACCTTCACAGCCTTCTCTGCATGTGAAAATTCTATCTTGCTCCTCTTCTTAGTTGTGAAAGCTTGAGCTGCAGACATGATATTCTTTATTTAAGAAGAATGTCAGTCAGACAAAGGCTAGAATTCAGTGAGGTAACTTACCTGCTGACTGTTTAACTTGTAGATAGTCAATTCTTCAAGTTCCTCATCTGTGACATCTGCATCTTTGAAAGAAGTGATTGTCTGAGAGAGAAAGTTTCTTCAGACTTGTCTTCTTGCAGCTTTAGTTAAGTTATCATATCTGAGCATAAGATGGATTTGGCTTAGAATTGCTTCATCAAACTGTGACACTCAGTTTGTCATCAGAAACAGTATTTTCTTGTAGTATTTCAGTTTGTGAAGAAACACAGACACAAGGCTGTTGTGAGTAAGATTATTGAGCAAACGTTGCTCAAGAAAGACATCTGCTTTGTTTAGAAGAAGAATTGCATTTCAGTGGCTAGCAGTCTTGAAGATTCAAGAGAGTTGCCCTTCTAGCTTTGCTGCTTTAATCAGCAATTCTTCAGCAGAGATCTGAACAGTCAGACTAGCCTTAGCAGAGTGTGAGATGAAAAACGTAACCCTAAAGGCCTTTTCAGGTGCTCAGATACTGCTTCTGCTGTTAAGGTTTTTTCAACTTCAGAGGGATCACTTTTTCATGTTAGTAAGTTGAGATAAATGAGCAACATAGGGCCGTACTGCAAGAGCATGTTGATTCCCTTTCTCTTTCTCACAATACAGTCATCAAATTTGACGCTCAGATCAAGATGAGCCTTCACAAGAGCCATAATGACATCTCTTTGCTTCTCAGAAATTGACAGGCAATCAAATGATAACAATGACCATTCAATCTCTCTGATATTGATGACCACAAACTTCACTGCGTTAAAAGTCAGTGGAATGTCTATATCAGAATAGGTGAGATAAAATTCATTTCAGAGCTTCTTGCCAAAACTGAAACCTAGCACAGTCAGGCAGCAAATAATCAAATCGTCCTCCCTTAGCTTGATCAACTCAATATCTTCACTCTGAACTGACTTAGGTAGTGGTGAAGGCGGGCCGCCAAATGCATTTCAAATTTGAGTCTCAGCTAGGTCAGCACATGGTCTGAAGTAATTGAGATTCATCTTTCAAAAGAAGTTGGCATCAATCATAACCCGGCTGTTGACAGACACCATCACCAGCTCTTCTTTGTACATGACAAATGCTTCACCCTGACAGTAGATATGGTGAGTGCCTATGAGGGAGACGAACTTTTGACCACAGTTAATGAGGTCAGACTTGACCTGTTCTTTGTCTGAATGATATTTAAAAGGAAAAGCTGAGAGGGTGTTAATGCATTGCGTCTCACAGAATTTTGAAATGACAAGCTTGATGAAGGTCTTGCTGAACGCTATGTCATCAAAATTGAAATATCAGCAGTTCATACTAAAATACCTCATTTTTCACCTGTTCATCTTCTCTTCAGCAGAATCATATGTAATGCATCGCAGTTTTTTGGTCTCAGAACAAGTGATATAAACCAGGGTGTTTGGTTTGAAGAGCACTCAAAGCAGATCATACATGATCTCATCATGCTTAAGAAGCAGAAGAAGACACACAGTTGTGAAAGCGTAGATCCTCTTCACACAGTCAATTAACAGATCAAGGTGCTTTGTGAACATTGTGTCATCATGCATGATACTTCAATGTGATTCAAGTTCTGAAAGGTAGTGGTACAGAAGATGTCACTTGACCTATGCTCAACTTAGTGTGAGGTTAATTCCTATAAGAAAAGACTCACTGTTGGCTTTTCTTTCATCAAACTTATGTCATGAACATTCTTCAAAACCTCTCTCAAGATGTCTTGAAGCTCTTTCAATTTGACATTGATATAGAAGGTCAGGTCTTTGGTGTCTCTGTTTAAAAGCTTGTTAATATAGAAGCATTTTCAAAGGTAATTATCACTTCTCACTCTGCATGCACATAACAAACACGTATTCATCTAGTGTATTCACTTTTGTCACTGAAGATTCCTGAATCTTGTATTCAGATTCTTTCTCATTTCACCTAAGTGAATTGTCAGCAGAGTTTGATTTACGCTCTATTATAGACATACACTTCATTCATCATCTTGAAGTCTAGCTTGAAAGCTGAAGCTGTTTCAAGCTGTTCTCAGGGATCAGTTTTTGCACCTTTGACTGCTCTGACTGAGTCTGGTGATTTTGATGAAGGCCTCTGTTGAGTACTGAGAGACTTGAGAATGTTCAAGAACTGTTGAGTGTGCTCAATAGTCACAACCTGTGCTGATGGCTGGTTTGTCAGAAACACAAGACCAGAAGTTGATGAACAGGGCTCAGTTGAGGTCGCCTCTGAAGAAGGCATATGAGAGCAGATGCACTTCAAAGTATGAGTAGTGGCTTCTGATCATTCAAATCTAGAAGATCCTCAAGAAGCCTCTGAAGTCATTTGCATGTTCATGACTGATTTGACCAACTCTTAAGCATTGCTCAAGGTAATGAAGCACTTAAAGAGTGATAAGTTCAGGCTGCTCAGTGGTGCAGTTGATTGTATAAAGGTGAAGAAGGTTTGAACCATCTCAGTTGAGACTTTTGTCATTGAAGATTCCTCATTTCACCTAAATGAATTGTTAGCAAAGTTTTGTTTACACTTTGTTAAATGCATACTAACTGAGTATCTTCAGGCTTGATGTCTTCAGATATTCTCAGCAACTTCAACTTTGCTTCAATGGGCTTCAGAATGAGTTGCTTCACATTGTCAATGGCTTTCTTCAGTGATTTTCTGTGTTTCAGAAGAAATGAGAAAATTTCAGCTGGGCTGAATTTCAGCTTCAGCACCTTGACAGCAAACCCTTTCATCAACCACTCAACTCTCTCAGCCTCTTCTCTCTGACTCACTGCAGCTTCATGAACTTTTCTATTCTCTTCTGATTGAGTGTTCTTTGAAAGAGCGACATTGTCTTCTATGAGCTTGAAGATGAGACAGAAGAGGTCAGCTGTCATTTTATTGTCAGTGAGCTCAAGCTCAACCTTTTTGTTCACACAGCCAGGTTGTATAAGTGCTTCATCAAGGCATGTGATGTGATTGATAGTCATGATCAGAATCCGGCCTTCTTGTGACCCTACACCATTGATGACGTTTAAGAGAGAGGATAAAGACACCTTTTCACTGACAGATTTGCTCATTCAGAAGAGAGAGCCAGTCACAATCTGATGAGAGTTCTCAGTTTCAGCGTCTTGATTTGAACTGACACTGTCAATGTCTTTCAAAAGAATAATGCAGCAACTTAAAAGCTTGTTGAATAGGCTCTTCAGGCTGGCTTTGTTGATGGTAGAAAGGCTAAGGATATAGATATTCAAACCAAAATGACCAGCGATAGATGAGCTCAAACTCAATTTTTCAGTTTCAGAAGGTCTGTATAACAAGTAACCCCGTTGGTAGGGAATGTTGCAGTCAGAATACCATTGTTGAGATGCTGGGTCAAGAAACTCTTTGATATCTTTCAGCAGCTTTCTTTTTCTACTCTCATCAAGAATAACGGTTGAGGTATGTCTTATTTTAAACACTGCAGACCTTATTCACTTACCAATCTTGATGCTCATAGAGACAGGTTTTACTCTGAACAAGCTTTGCATACTTGATGCAGCACTTAGAGAGCAGTTCTCTAAGAATTTGTGAAGATTTGTCAAAGCAGAAAATGAAGACCTCTTCTCAGCTGCTGAAATCTTCAGCTTGATATTGATGCTGAAACACAAGCTGACGGTCCTTATACCGCATGAAAAAGCGTTCATTTCAGGGCGTGTAATATAGAGTCTTTTTGTTCACATCTCCGCTGTTTAAAGAATCATTTCTTGAGCGGTTCAATGAAGAGATTAAGTCAGTGATGACAAGGAAGAAGCAAGTGTTCTGAATGAAGCTCTGAGAGAATATTCACAACATAAGTATATCATATGCATTCTCACAATATCAAAGATGAACAGTTGAAGCTACTTATTATCAGAAAGTGAGTTCTCTTATTTGAATAGAGAAAGTTCTTACTGCAATAAGTCTCAAGCAATCTCAATAAGTACTTGCAAATATGTTTGCAATCAAACACAATCAACTCAAAGAAACACAGCAGAGAAACATAAACGTTCAAGTTGATGATGAGATACCCTTGAACAGCAACAGACATGCAGATGAAGCCTGAGAACAAGAAGTTCAGAATTGAGGCTTGAGCGTCTAAAAATGGTTAAATTGATAGGGAACTATTCTCAATGTATTCTGCCATTTTCTTGTTCTGTGAGATGGTGGTAGAATGTTTTCAGACAGATGATAGATTGCTTTATGTACGTGACAGACAAGATATATACAGAGTAAGAAAGTTTAAAAAGATGCTTAAAGAGCTAGATGTTGAGAAACACTGAATGTAATGATCAAAACTTCAGAGGGGATCTCTGTTCTTATATATTCATTGGTTTTTGTGTCATTGTCTGCAATGAAGGTTCATTCTTGTGCGGCCAATGCAGAACGGTCGATTAAGAAAGCTGATTCTGTTGACCCCTGAATGAATTGACAGTCTATGATTGCAGCATGATGTGTTAACTCCTTAAACAATCAAGCTGGCTTCATCAATTCTCATCATAAAGCAATGCAAAGAAAGCAAGACATTGATGTGAAGCACTGATAGCATTCAGACTGTGGATATTGTTAAAGAAAGAGTTTATGATGTATCAATTGTGCAATTCTTCAAAAATGAAACCTCTCTGTATGGTTTTCTGATTCTTGAGAGCTTTTCATTGAGTTAAGAAAATGCTGCAGAGACATCATGGCTTGTATGCAGAATGTCATCAATCAAATAAGATACAGTTGAACAAGAAGCTGATGTGCACTACATTGCAGAAAAGATATATGTGATCTTTTAATCTGATCATTGATGTCAAAGTAAAAAGACATGCATGCTCTAAAGAAGCTTGAAGTATGGTGTTTTAATATGAACTGAGCAAAAGTAACCCTGAATAGAACTAGTGATTAGAGTCTCAAGTCTTCAGAAACTTACTGTCATCTCTTCTCTGCTTGAACTAAAGAGCAGCCAATGTTTTTAAGAAAATGAAGTACATGGTTTGTGAAATAATGCAAGAACTGTTGACGTTCTATTTCTGTGAAAGCTTATAGGTTTCTGCATGAATGAAGTGGTCAATCCCTCTCAATACTTGACGCCTTGCTGAAATTGGTTGGGCAGCATGCGACAAAAATGTCAGCTCACTCTCACTAACCTCTACAGTGACCCTGATCTGCAGCCACCTTCTCAGTGATCTTTACTTTTGCTCACCTGAGTCTATGCTTACCTCTTCAGTGATCTCAATCTGCAGTTACCTTCTCAGTGATCTTTACTTTTGCTCACCTGAGTCTATGCTCACCTCTTCAGTGACCTCAATCTGCAATGATCTAGATGATCTTTACTCTCACTCACTTCACTCTGAACCTGCCTTGTCACTGGCCTTGATTCTTGTTCACCTTTTTAGTGACCTTAACATTTGTCTCACTCAAGTCTAACCTACCAGCTTGACTGACCTTCACACAACATGTCTGTAGACTTGCTAGTGAGGATTGAGCATAACCTCTTCAAGATGAGGAAAGAACTTTGAAATATTGATGATTCAGATGATATTCTCAACAAGGTGCTCAAGAGACTCTTATTATTGAAAGTGCAACTCAAAGTTCAGAAATCATTGCAAGCTACTGCAAACTTGCTATGACAAGTATTAAGCAACAAAGCTCTTTCAAAGCAGTGAGCTATGAAAGTAAAGCATTTAATTCACTTCACCTTTTGAAAGAACAGTCATCAAGAGCTTCTTGAATGAGGTGAAGAAGGTAATGAAGGTGAAGAAGGTGAAGAAGGCAAAGTTCTGACTCAATGACAATGAGGCTTATTGTAGTTGACACTGAGTATAGCGGTGTTCTCAAAGATGACAAAGTGGGCATGAGCTAAATGAATGCTGAGGATTTCATCAACACAATTCTGAATGAAGAGTGCAGCAAGATTGTGTATATGTGACTTAAGGATTTTCAGTTGTTGTGAATTGTCTAAGAGCATGTTATAACTATGTAAATTAGCTAAAAATCAACTAATTTCAGAGCCCTCATTACTTACATATTACGGCTTTTCTTCAAGTTCTGAACCTTCAAAGTCTTGTTAAGGCTGAGAATATTGAAAGGTTTTGCTCTTCTATACACCATTGTTTGTAAAGTAAACCAAGTGGGTGAATGTGCAACGGTTTTTAGACACAAGCTGAAAGCATGTGAGCTTGAGAAGAGAAATGTGATTATTGTCTATATAGTATATAAGCAGTGTGGTAAGCTGTAGAATGAATGAAGGCTTGTTCTAGTATTTACCTTGACTGTGATTGTGCTGTGACAAGATTGAAAGAATGAGGTTGACTATTTGCGCAAAGGCTGAAGGTGAAGTCAAGCCTACAATGTCAAAGGCACTTTCTGCACCTCTGATAGAATATGTTAAGTGTGATAGGTAGAAGAAGGTATGATAAAGGCGTGCAATGCAAGAGAGAAAGAAGTCTAGTGATATATATTGCTGGGTGAAATGCTGATGCAAGACAGAAAATAGTGCGCAACAGCTGTTCTTCAGTGTAGGTGAGATGAAATCTATTGACAGCTGGGTGAAGCCGGTTCAGCAGAAAACTAAGTCATCAATGTCACTCAAAACAACCTTGAGTGTCTGATCTCTTGCTTGCAATTCAAGAGATTGATGAAGTTATTCATGTGCAGAAAGAAATTGTGATTTGCAGAACTTTTAAGTAGTGGGTCACAATTTCATGTGATTCACTCAGCAAGTTGATAGTGGCTGAGTAGACCCGCTGCATTTGGGCTTCAACACCTTCAGGCTGAAAAGATGTGCAAAATTCCGTCAAAATTGAATGCTTCTGAACTCTTTTCAGTAAAAATTTCGCTGACCATTTCAGGCACATAGATGTTTCACAAATTCTGAATGTCATAATTCTCAAGGTGAAATGCAACCCTCAACCTCAAGAGATGATTAAACTTAGGATTAAACTTAGGGTTAGGGTTAGGGTTAGGGTTAGGGTTAGGGTTAGGGTTAGGGTTAGGGTTAGGGTTAGGGTTAGGGTTAGGGT
>JAABUP010003838.1_pt1 | contig 25953 bp, 28 predicted proteins | sample 5559201 | NCBI WGS metagenome assembly JAABUP01 (sample SAMN10711887, study PRJNA513373) | rock metagenome | isolation source: Antarctica rocks | place: Antarctica
TTATAATATTAACTTTACTACTAAGATGAACCTTACCGATAAAGAACCCTATAATACGTAGAGCGAGGTACTTAAGGTTATAAGGAATAAATATAATACGAGGCCTAATACGAAGAAGTTACTAGGGATTACTATCTCTATAGACTTCTTCTTCTCTAGATTCCGTAATAGTATTATTCCTAAGTATATAAAGCCTATAGTAGCCCTAAGTTAGAAAGTATAAAAGTAAGTCTAGTAATATAAGAAGCTAGTTAATAAGGCCGTATAGAAGGAACGGGATAAAACTAAGACTAAGAGGTTTATAGAGAGCCTTAAGGAGTCCTAGAAGTATTAATAGCTACGGTGCTCTAATTACCGGCCTAATAGCTATTACCTTCTCTATAATAATCGTTATTATCGCCTTAATAGACTAAATATTAAGATATACGCTTTATATCTTAAAACTAGAGTAGTAATACTATCGGATCCACTACCGAAGTTTAGAGCGAGAAATTATTTAGTAGCGACGACCTAGAGAAGGGAGGCTATACCTCCTATATCTCCTCTACCTATTACGATACCTATACCCGTCGCGATAACTCCTATACTAGCTCCTAATAAGGATATAGGTAGCCTACTAAGTACGATAATTAAGATTTTAACGTTAAATACTATTAATAATTTAAATATATCTACTAGCTTAATTACTTTAAAATCTCTATTAGTAAATATACCTCTAGCCTCTACTAATCTACTACCTTCGGAAGAACCTTAGCTACCTCCTCCTCGACGAAATCGAGTGCTTTCGTCGCTCCCTAACGCTAATCTACCGAGGCCTAACCTACCGAGGCTAAATAGTCTAGTTAAGGTAGAAGACTAGATTCGATTCGGCGATTAGTATTACGATATTAGGAGAAAGGATAATAACTATAATAAGTATAAGTATAGAAACGCATTCCGAATACTCTTTAATATAGGCCTTCCTATTAGTATTGTCTAGTAGAAGAAGGACTATAATATCGCAATAATAAACTAGTAGAACTAGCTGAAGATAAAGCCTAGTATAGGCCTCTAGTACGCTCATTACGCTAGCGAGTTTACGAGGTGGGATTTGCTACGTCGGATGGCTAATCGGAGGCTAGAAATTAGCCTAGAAACCAGCCCGGAGCTAGCAGCCAATTAGAGGCTAGAAATTAGCCTAGAAAGTAGCCCGGAGCTAGTAGCCAATTAGAGGTAAGTAAATTATAAAGGTTCGTCTATTAAACCTCCTTATTTAACTCTAAATCCGAAGTATTTACTATAAACACTATATACGGAGTTGTCCGTAGTTAGTATTATACACGTTTTATTACCCGCCGCTAGTGGCCGCTAACGATAATTATACTAATTTTTGGTACGTTACGACTCTACGGTAATAAATACACCCGCAGAGCCGCGTAATCTATATCTTTAAGCCTTATCCACCTCTATAGATCTAATACTTCGTAGGCCTATAGGTGCTCTAATCTATATAGGTTCCTCTAGAGACTCATCGGACTCTATAAGGACCTCCTACTACGTATCCTATCGCCTCCGTCGGCTATCCTAGCCTCGTAAGCGACGATAGTAGACTAAACCTAGCCACTATAAGATAACCGATATAGTGTTAACGAGGAGATAGATTCTAACGATAGCCTTCTTAACCGCGAGGGCTCCTTAGATAATAACGTCCTAATAGAGACTCCGGCTATCCTTAAGCACCTATTAAGAGGTCTAGAGACTTAGTAATACGAGAATAATCGGACTTATAGGTTAGTCTAGAAAAACGGATATACGACCGGCGTTTTTTAAATAAAACGTCGCTATTTAGTTACTTCTTATTAGTTAGTCTTATTAGTCTATTCTTATTGTTCTCTCGTATATCTAGCTAGCTACCTCTCTACTACGTCCCTAATAATTAATCCCTACTTTACGAAATAATTTACCTAGATTAGACCTATTCCCCTAAGTACGAATTATATCCCTTAAGAAGCGTTTAAAATTAGCTAGTTTATCCCTATAGAACTCGTATAAATGGCTATACTTCTTTAACTAGGCCTTTAAGACCGTAAATAACGTCTCGATAGGGTTAAAGTTAGGCGAATATACTAGCAAAAAGGCTAGCGTTATACTAGCTAAATCGTATATATCCTAAAGCTCCTAGCTATAATAGATCTTTACGTTATTAAGGATAATAACCGAACGTAGCCCACCTAGGGCTACGGGTGTATAGAGAGGAAGCACCCTATAACGTACGAAGTTATTAAATATCCTCTTATTAACCGAGCTATAATACACCTCCTAGGCTACGTAGCCATCTACCGTGTATACGGGTAATACCGACCACCTCTTTAACCTCTTAAATAGCGTATTAACTCCTACTTCGCTTCCGAGGCTACTCTATCCGAACTTCCTATCGCTAGTACGCTTATAGTATACGCTCTTATCTAGGAAGATAAGTTACTCCGTAGTCTATAAATATAAGCGAGCTTTCTACCTATCGCGAGTATCCTAGTCTCGTTAAGAGGCCCGATAGGAGGCCTATAAGGTATTAGAATATAACCTTAAGAAGAGGATAAAGGACTAACCTTTTTACGTATCTATCTATATCGCCTAAGGACGTTACCTATAGATTTCTCGGTAATTTTTAGGCCGTCGTATTTATTAAATAAGTAGTATACTATCTCGAAGAGATACGCAGTCGGTCTATCTTCTAGAAAGCGTAATAAGTTATTCTCCTTCTTATTATTAAGGATAGGGCGTCGCCCGTTTAGTCTATTTAGTAGCTAAATAACGGAGCTATATTCCTAGAGGTTCTTCCTTATCTTATCTACCTACTACTAGCTAACGCTACTACGCTCGACGATCTAATTAGTCGAGAGCTCGCTATAGATCTATTGCTCGATATTATAGCGAGTCTACTCGCTAAGTAGTAGAGGTATAAGGAGGGCGACTAATAAGGGCGACTAATAAGGTTACGGAGGTGGGTGCGACCGTATAGGGCTAAGGAGTCTACTATACTACCTTATCTTATAGTTTTAAGTATACTTAGCTTTAAATTCGACTATTTAGGACCTTATATTAAGTAATTAGGTGGATTTCGTTAATTTACTATAAAATCCCGAATTTTAGTATACGTTTACGGGGCCGACGGGAAAAAACCGCGCTACTATAGAGTTTTTATAGGTACGATAACACTTAAATCCCCTTACCTACTATCCGAAGAACTATTAAATCTAGAGTCCCCCGTAGTACGAAAAACTCCACCTTAGGCCGAAAGCGAAAGGTTAGCGTACGAGACCTTCGACGACTTATTAGAGTAGTTACTTAATTAGGAGATAGAAGGCGATAATCCTACGTAGTTTTAGCGAAAGAGCTAGGTATATAGGCCGGTAAAACGGCCTTACGTGTCGCACTACGAAAGGTAGGCTTTAGGAGGTATATCGTATATCCTAAACTACTCCTCTTATAGATTAATCGAAAGAAACGGCTCCGGTGGGCCCGGGAATACCTATACTAGACTATAGAAGACTAGATAAGAGTTATCTTTACCGATAAGAGCTCTTTCGAAACGGGGTAGCGAAATCGGATTTTCGTAACCCGTAGGCCTAATAAACGTTATTACGCTAATTACCTATAATATTTTAAATATTTAGGCCGAGAATCTATTATAGTATAGGGTGGGATTATAGGTACTTAGGCCACCGAGCTTTACCTACTCCTAGAGAGTATTAAGGCTATATAGAGGGGGCTAAATAAGGGTTATATACGGAAATCTATTACTAGTAAGGACTATATCGACTAGATCCTTAAGTCCTTCCTAGAGCCTTAGTATCGCGCACTCGAGGAGTAAGGTCTTAGGCCGATATTTATATAAGATAGGGCTAGGATCTATAGCTCTAAGGAGACTTTATCGTAGTTACGAGAGTATAATATCGAGATATTAGTTTAGCCACTAAGTAGCCCCGATTTAAACCTAGATAAGTATATATGGCGGGGGATAAAGTAGAAAATTCGTAGCTACCGACGAATAATAACTACTAAGAAGGATATATAGCCAGTAGTAAAGAAAGAATGGCTATAATTAGTAGAGAAATCGGCCTATATTAAGTGGGTGGAGAGCATACCCTAGAGGTATAAGGATGTGATTAAGAATCGTGGATTCTCGACTAAATGGTGACTCTATGATTTCACGATTTTGCTGGAGCATAGCCATTATGTATAGCCTCAATTATTCTTCATCTAGGGTTAATTAATCAAGTGGTGCGTGGGTCAGGTTTCTAATTGGCAGGTTGCGCATACAAATTTTGGTGGGGGATCTGCCGAATCCGTCACTTGATTACGCGGGTACCAGTACATGTGGCAGCTGTTCATAATGTCAAAGGTTCATAATTCAGGAGCTCGCCACCCATCTCTGCCAATTTTCATGAGCGCAGCCTGTTTGTGAGGAAACGCCACTTCCCTCTCCTTGAAAAAGCCGATATCCTTAAGGTAGTTTATAAATCTGTTTAGAGTCTTAGCACAACGAGATTGTTGACTCAAATGGCAGCAAGGTACTTACTTCATATTGTCAACTCTGGGCTCACAAAGCACGCGTTGCGTTCTTGGGTCTGCTAACAAGCAATAGTGGACTAACGCACTCATCCATACCTTGACTCTATGCGGTCCTCTGAATTCTTGCTCGCCCACCAAAGCATGAAATCCTCGATCCCAATCGTTGACATCACTACCTGTCAGATGCCGTCCTAGATGGTCTTCCTTGACCCAATATATTTCGAAATACCCAAACGGTTTGCCATCCCAGCATCCAATGACGGGAAAGCTGTGCTTGTCACTCAATGCGTTTTCGAGAAACGCTTCCTGCTTTGAGATAGGGCCGTGCTCCCCCCAAAAAGCTGACACCCGGGGTTGATTCATCCAGTCATGCAATAGATCCGTGTCGCAGGGACAGAGGCTGATGTTGCCGAGTGATGGCAGGGTCGAGGAAGAAACCCCAGAATTGGGAGGGAGAAAGTTTGGAGTGCCGCCAGAGCCGCCAGAGGTTGGCCCGCGATATGCAGGCGACTTGGAAGACGTGGAAGCCGTACGAAACGACAAGTATTGTCCGACGCTAGGCACATAGCGTGTATATATGGTTTGGCCCTGGGCAGGTGGCTTTGGACGTATTGGATGCCTGATGTTCTTGGTAAAGACGTATTGAGGTGGTGGTGGAGGATAGTAGGTCGGCAGATGGCTGCCAGAAGCAAACGGACCTGGAGAATGAGGCTGGGACCATAGCCCATGCTGCATTCCTTCTCCTATAGTGCCATCTGACAGTCTTGGTGAGGGCAGGGGTGTGCCCTCTCTATTAGGGGAGCCAGGTCTTGATGGAAACGGTGAAGCCCCTGGGAACGGCGAATGCTGCGTTGGTGAGAGCGTGAAAAGAAAGATGCGCGCATCAATCTGCCAAAAGGATTGCTGGCTGACGAACATCTTCGACCAACCTTCTCCACTTCGTTCATCTGCGTTGGCACCCACGCTTGATTCTTCGCTGGCAATAAGACCCATCCGCTCTAATTTTGGTAGCAAGTGTTTGCCCTTGAATATGCCTTCTCTTTTGATATTGATACGCCAATGCCCTTTCGGCCTGCCTTCCTCTGGCGTTTCTGGATTTATGCCGGCAGTCAGGTGCGGATTAGGAGGCGGCTTACTCCCAGAATCAGTGTGAGGCATCGTTGAAGTCGATCAAGACTTGTACCTGATGGAAATACCACCATAATGTAGCCCAGAGCATCATAGCTATCTGTCTGGTGGGAGATGTCGCAGGTTTGAAGCCTGTATTGCTGGGATTCGAGATCGAGGATATAAAGAGATTGTCATTGTGTAGAGTGGGAACTTTGAAACGGCGAGGGGGATGTTTTCTCGATCTATATATTTGCTCTCGCTCGTCTAGTGGTGGTTCCTCGCCATTATTGTGATCGTCTTCCGACTCCAAGATTATTGTCCAACCTGGTGGAAATATTGAATGGTGGACGTTTAGATCATTGGACTTGAATGAAAGTCCGGCGAAAACTGGGGAGACGGTGAGCGTCTGTCCGTTAGGAAGATGTACTAGAGTCGGTGCCATGCCACAAGAGCAGCTGGTGAACACAAATTACTTATCCTAGGATAAAAGCCCTTCTGGTTTGGACGAGGGGCCGCCAAGACTCTTATCAAATATCACGTGACCTGCAAGCCATCATGACTTGCACTTGCAGCTCGAGGACTCTTTCATCTTGGAACTCTGGGTACGCTTGGGTGGGTAGAGGCCATTCAGATGGTGTGCCCTGACTGTTTCTACCTGAATCATGGGTCTACGGTTGAGCCTATGAATCCTGGTGTACACAAGCTCCGGCGCTAATACTGCCATGGCACGATTATCGCTCCATTTGTCTTAAACTGGTTTTCTTCCAGTTTGCTTGAGTTGAGTACCGATTTCCTCATGTCCTCTTGCATGGAAATACTTCACGCGGCTGCCATGTCTTCCATGTATTTTGGGGTTTGACGTCAAAAGTACCCAATTTTATGCCCCTCAGTGCCAGCTGGCCGGCTCAACTGATTTTCGGGGCCCTGCATGACGCCCGAAATCCCGATCGCCTTAACGGGTTCATTGGCCTACAACTGTGCACCTCTATCCCTTTCCTTGTGAGCGGATGGTCAACGCTAAAGGGAGATCTACGTAGGGGTGGCAATTGGTCGGCTCTGTCTAGCGACTGTCTAAGCAGCCTTGGCAAACCTATGCTGACTTATCACCACCCCTACGTGGATCTCCCCTCAGCGTTGACCATCCGCTCACAAGGAAAGGGATAAGACCACATTTGGTCTGTGATATTGCGCTACTCCTCACGTCCTGAGCTTTCTTTTGTATCACTAATCAAAGCCCAAACAAAGAGGGTATTGGATGCTTTTCTATTAAAACCTAGTAGACTTGATCATATTTTCCTTTACTTCATAGAAGGACCAGTCATGTCCAGTAAACCGTCTCTAGAAGATGAACCATCGTTGAATGGTGAGGAAAAACCCAAATTGCCATTTACTGAACCGAAGGAGCCCAAACAACAGCAACAAGAAAAAGTCAGAGCTTCGAAGCTCGAATACAAGACCGTTAATCAAATGTAAGGCTTTCGTTGCATCTTAGGATTCATGGCAACATGGGCTGACCCTGATGCGTTACAGAATCGATAGGAAGAATTATGGCTACAAATTGGTGGAAAGCCTTGACAATGCTGATGATAAGGATGTCTACGAAGAGTACATCTTCGTTGAGCGGAGAAAATATGGTATGCTCTTCAGCCTTAGACCACGAAGGGATTCAATTTTGATATTGGCTCGCAGATGAACGGAACTTGTACTACAAAACCTTTGTTGATGTCAAATCTGAGCTCCTGAGAGATGTGCTACGCAAAATTTTGCATGGTGCCAACACTGTCTCAATGCTTGGAGATAAGCCAGAGGTCAGAAGACCGACAAGCCCTTTGACTCTTTTGTATTAATTCTAGCTCAGATAAATGTTGAGCTACTTTACCACTATCTGCCTCAACTAGAAAGCAGTCGAGATGCTGGCGACAAGGAAGCCAGCCAAACGAAGCTTCACTTGGATCTACTCGTAGGCTACCTTCAAGCACATTTTGAGTCAACCATCAAGACACTGCCAAAGCTGCTTGAGAATGGAGAGATCACCTTTGATCTTCTATGGGCGCTGTTTCCGCCGATGACTATTGTTTACTCGGTGTGCGATGACTCCGAACAGCCTCATTGCAGTATTCTCGACTCTATTGAGGAAAAACAGACTATTTCCAAAGACAGATATCTAGCTCTGCAAGTCCACCGTATTCACCATGACGGCAAAGTATTCGGAGAGGCCTCGGATGTATTGATCGTTTCTGATTTCCCCGGAGTTAAGCCCATCCAGTCACTAGACGCCTTTCCTTTGAGATGTCACGAGAACATGGAGGAGGTCAAGTCAACTTTGATCAAACGTGGCCGGCGATTCACATCTCTCTCAGGAGTTATACACTGCGCCTACACTGGTCTTGCACACGTGAAGCGGCATCGAGAGAAGACCTTCAAATTCAACGTAAAGGGTCGCCTGATGGTGGATCCGCTTTCCTTCAAAGAACATAATCCTAACTACTCAAATCCTCGCATCTATGGGACCAGCCGCCGAATTGGCTCCACTTTGGTAGATAAGGGTGATTATGCCTTGGAAGTCCTCGGTGACGGCGGCAATAGTATTACCATGTCTCGGCCTCGGACCAGCTTCAAGCCAGAAGACATGACGGATGAGGAATTCCTCATCTGTAGCGCTACAGTTCTCGGCTTTACTTTGGATAAAAGAGCATGGGGTAGGTAATGTTAATCTTCATACCAGGGATTTGTTTCTGAGAGGTCTATTGCTTACCGAGACCACCTAAATCCAGCTGAATTTGCGGTCTCCTGTATCGAAGAAATCCAATGGACAAGCTTACCGTTCGATACTCTCGTCATTCCAGAAACGAAGAAGAACATGTTGCAGGCACTAGTACAAGAACACACGATGAAAACCAATGGACCGTCTTTCGATGACGTCGTGGAGGGTAAAGGAAAAGGTCTCATAGTTTTACTCCAGTACGTCCGATAAACAGACACTCGCGATTCGAAGTGGCTAAACCATGCAGCGGTCCACCTGGAGTCGGTAAGACTCTGACAGCTGAAGCAATCTCCGAGCATGGTCACCGGCCACTCTACCGCGTGCGTATATTTGCCCGCTCGTCCTTCAATTTCTAACATCCCGTAGGTGACAGCAGGGGATCTCGGCCTTGACGCTGGGAGGCTCGAAGAATCTTTGAGTGAGCTCCTTGACCTTGTCGCTCACTGGAAAGCTATTCTGCTACTTGACGAGGCCGACGTCTTCCTTGAGGCCCGCGAGCGCCATCACTTGCAACATAACATGCTTGTCTCTGTCTTTTTGAGGCAATTGGAGTATTTCCAAGGTGTCATGCTGTTGACAACCAATAGAGTGACTACATTCGATGATGCGGTGCACAGTAGAATTCACTTGGGGATAAAGTATGATGTACTGAGTAAAAAGGCAAAGAAAGAGGTCTGTGTATCAGGAATTTCATTTCATCATTGATACAAATCCCTGCATATGCGAAGACGTTGAAGAGAAAACATCCTTTTGCTCGTTACATGCATCAATAGTTGTTTCCAATCAGACGTTGCTGACTTCGATCCCCTCTAGATTTGGATAACCTTCATAGAACAGGCGAAAACGGCTTCGATAAAGGGCGACGAATTCAAAGTGACTGCAGGAGAAATGGACAATCTGGCCAGTAGGGATCTGAATGGACGACAGGCAAGACTGAACCTAATAAATTAAATTGAAACGTGCTTCTTCTGACCTCGACACTCCAGATCAAAAACACAGTCCGTATGGCTTGTGCACTCGCCATTGCAGAGTCGACACCTTTGAGCTACAAAGACTTGATCAACGCGATAGAAGCGAACGCGGATTTCGATGATGACTTTAGAGGAGGCGCGGGCCATAGCGATGCTATGAGAGCGTATCACTAGCCGCTTCCACCTAGATTGTACTTTTGAGTCGTTGCATACGTGCTTAAAGACGGCTGATGGAGCTCAACTGAACAAAAAGATCTATGATATCTGGTGGCAGATTGATTGGGTGTTCTTCAGTCAGTCAGGTCGAAAGTGTATTGTTTGTAGATTCTAGCGCGGTCATGATGAGCATGGGCATGGCGTATGTCGACATGGCACCAACATCAATAATCAAATTCTCCCAGTGACTAATTTCACTCATCAGCACGAAACACCTGATGACGCCTCGCTGTGTCCAAAGGCCCCTGAACGCCGTTGCGGATCTCATGCCTCCCATCTCATGACATTTTTTTTGCTTCAACCCAATCCTCCGATTCATTGCAAACAGATCCCTAAGAACTCCTCTCTACTTATCGCCCCATCCCCATCAAGATCAAACTCCTCAATCATAGCGCTCAATTCCTCCTCCTCTAGCCCCTCTCCCAATTCCCTCGCCACGCGTCTCAAATCCGCAAGATTAATCTTGCCCTTCCCACCCTCATCAAACAATTCAAACGCCCTAAGAATCTCCTCTCTCGGATCTCTCGCCAGTATCCTTTGCGCCATGATCGTCTGAAAAGATGCATATGGCAGAAGTAGGCGAGAGTGGTGATAGGCATTGGGAGAGGCGCCTTCCGGCGGCTGGGAGGGAGAGCCGTAGGTCTGGAGGATGGAGAGGATTTCGGCTTTGGGGAGGTCGAAGCCGAGGGCTTTCATGGCGACTTTGAGTTCGTGGTAGTCTATTTTTTGGTCTTTGTCGAGGTCGAAGAGTGTGAACTGCATTCAGTAAAGCTGCATCAGCGTATCGGCTCTACCATATGAATTATATCTAGCGACATTAAGGGGGCCTTAGGGCAGATCTTCTTACCGCCTCTTTAATCTCCTCTCTCTGCTCTTCTGTCAATCTATTTTGCTCTTCCCTCTCCAGCCTTTCCCTCTCCATCTTCTCGCGCTCTCTTTCTTGTCTTGCGTTTTCGCGCTGCTGTTGTGTGGTCGATGCGCCGAACGTAGTGCCTAGTGAGCGATCCGGCAGTTTCCCAAGGTTCGAGGCATAAGACCGGGATGGGAAGGCTGGATGCGCTGAGGATGCCATTGCTGGTATCAGTTGGAGGCAGGCTTGCGAGGTGAAAAGCAGTGGGGTTGTTGATGGTGTTAAAGTTCGGGCGGGCTTGAGGACGCGCCCGGACGCGCCTGGACGCGCCATGGACCTTGGTTGACCCTGAAGAAGGCCCGGCCCGTGATTATCTAGATATCCAAATGGCGTGCAGCGGCAGAGGGCCCCGGCCCTAAGTGTTATGCCGCTTAAGTATTTCACGAACGTCATGATTCAGTACCTTTGAAGAAGTCACGGTCTATTGTCTGGCGCAAATACATTGAGGCCTGATGCTTCACATTGTCTGTATTCCCGACTGACCTTCGCGAGCTACTAGCTCCTCACCCCAGAGAGAATCGGAAAACCTATTTTTCCCAGCAGCTTCCACGATGTCTAACATCCTCATCGTTGGCGCCTCCCGAGGTCTCGGGGCTTCCTTGGCCAAGCAGTACGCGAATAGAGGCGATCACGTCTACGCAACAGCGCGCTCAGACAAACACCCAGCGTCTAGCTCGAACATCACATACATACCCGGGATAGACGTCGCGACTCAAGAAGCTGGCTTAAAGATAGCATCGGAGATTAACGGAAAGAGCCTCGATGTTGTGATAATCACGGCCGGATACTTCGGGACAGAAAGCTTTGATGATCCAAAGTGGGAAGATGAGATCAAAATGTATACCACGTCTTCAATCGGACCAGTGTTCATCGTGCACCACCTCGTGAAATCAAATCTTATTTCGAAAGGTGCAAAGATCATCTTGGTATCGAGCGAGAGTGGCTCTATCACGTTAAGGCACGAGAGCGAAGGCGGAGGGAATTATGCTCATCATGCTAGCAAGACAGCATTGAATATGGTTGGTAAGCTGTTGAGCCTGGATCTGAAGGATAAAGGGATCAGTGTGGGGATCGTGCATCCTGGCTTTATGAGGACGGAGATGACGAAAGGCGTCGGTTTCGACAAGTATTGGGACCAAGGCGGTGCGGTGACGCCTGATGAATCTGCAAAGTCGTTGATTGACTTTATCGACGACTTCGATATCAGCAAGACTGGGGAGTATTGGGCGCCAAGGGGACCTAGGTAATTGATTTTCTCAAAAAGTGATCGCTGCTTCACTGACCTTGCATTTAGGGACATCGGAACCGCAGAACCAGTACTTGGCAAGGCTTTGAGCACACCGTTGAAGCTGCCATGGTGAAGCAAAGATGTTTGAGCGAAATGGTAGCGACCGTTGCAATCTGATCCTAGCGTGATGGCTTAGTGGCTTTACGAGCTGAACGAAGTTTTGATCAATGATGACCATGAGTGTGCCAGTGCCTACTCCCGCCGATTTCGAATAGACTGAGCTTAGCCCTACAGACGTGTTGTTGGCTGTTGACACTTGCCTGTGTATTAAGAGATCCGAAATTGCAAAAAGCAAAACTCGAATAGGCTTAGTTTGTCACTTCAAAGGTGATGTTTCTATCACCACTTCACTGCTCGTATAGACAAAATATTCATGAATTGATCAGAGAAGAAAGACTCGTCCAGTTAGTGACCGTCGCTCTTTCGACCTGACGCTCCAAATCAAAAGCCCGAAGACTACGGGTTTTTCTTCGACTCGCACTCAGGGTCAAACACAGGCCAGGTTCGCCTTGATCACCTTTCTGCGAGTCCCTGATCACTGATCATAGCAGCTATCAGCTTCACAATCGATCAGTTTCTCTTGGGATATATGCAGCTGAAAAATCAAACAAGCCAAAACTCGGGTCAAGCCTCAATCTCAGCTTGAAGATAGGGTTGTACAATTGCAGTCAACCTCTCTTGGCGTCCCAAACCGCTCATCCTACCTGTCTTCCCATATCTAACGCACATGCCCTTCAACAAGACGAAAGCCTCCCAAAGATCATAATAGGAACTCGCGTCCGTTACATCTGTCTCTCCACTCGAAGCGATCACGGCCATCAAGCATGAAGTAGGAGCTAGGGAGTTATGTTAACTTCTGATCAAAAACGTCATCCCTTTATTTTGATGCAGACTGGAGGTAGGGAAAAAAGCCTACATGCTGATGCCCACCCTTTAGGTAGGATCTCATCAACGCCGGGCTGGCCTGGCGGGCCAAAGACTTGTGGCGGCGACCCCGAGGCGGGTACGCTTGCGATCAGCTCATCGCATTGATCTTCATAGGACCCTACATCTCCGAGGCATTCGACGGTGCGGGGGTAATTGGGACGCAGGAGGATAGTGACTTCTCCATCAACGCCTGAGCGATTATTAGCGTCTACTGTTCATCGCAGGAGCAAGGCCACATTCTCTTCTTTTGCCTCAGTCGTATTAAGCTAAAACGAAAGACATACCAATATTTGTCACAATCCCTCCCTGCCCATCGTGACTTCTCACACATTTATCGTTGAGGGTGAACGCCGCGAATGCTAGTTGCTGGCCCGTTGCTTCTGCGGCACCCCGTCCTCTCCGTCTATGCTTGATGACTTCGAGGGTGCAATGGCCGTTGCCTGCTCTTCTTAGCCTCGATACGTTTTCTCGTCAAGTTTTCCATGGGAATCACCACTAATCCACCTGACAGGAAGATTCAGATCGAATCGTGTATGGCTACTCCGCTGGTTGATGGTCAGAGCTTGGTCAGGTATGTAGCCGAAAGTACTGAGTGCGTCGATACAGTCGTTGTAGACTAAATCATGCCCGAAGGTGCAGCGAACTTGCAAGTCGTTCGAGGCGTGTCCTAGGTCTGGGATGGTGGTATTTAGCAGTGGTGCAGTTTGAGTTGGCTCCGTGAAGTTGTTCGCAGAGGAGATGAAACTCAACTCTGGGCTGGACAGATTCTGCGGGACCCAAACAGCGTGAATGCCACTTTGAGGTTTGGGAAGGTTTAAAGTAGCTGTTAAGCCTATGGTGATGAACAAAACAGCAGTACTTTTAGAATTGAGTAACATAACCAGCAATCATTTGAAGTCGGGAGGGAGAGGAAAAAAGAGACCCAAGGTCTGCAGCGTGAAGCTTAAGAGGATGACGAAAGCGGAGAGGAAGCGATGGATCGCCCAAGCGACGACGTAATACCGCATGCTGGTAAACATAAGCGACAAAATGTCGCGAACATGCGAAGCAGCATTTCACAGCTGCAGAAGACTATTGCCGGCGAGCTGTCTATGCGACTCCTTGCTGGGTTTCAGACCTGGCATGGTTTACTGTGCGGCAAACGGATGAAAATGACAACTCAATGATTGCAACATGAGCATTTACATTTGGATGTAGCATTGAATAAGAAGTGATAGGGGACTAGATCGAAGATCGCTGACTCGTCCTGTTGACATTCCGTATACCGAATAATTTGGCCAAGAAACACAGCAACTATGATCGCGTACCATTATTTCCTGCAAGGCGTTAGATACCATGCTCTTTTGTTAGAGAACCACTATGCCATTGACTGGCAAATTGAGAAAAGGGGAGGACATCTGGGCAACGTCTATTCTGCTATGATCTGCCGAGACTAGATTCGTGCTTTCAGATGTTTGCTCATGTCTTCAAGACCTAAAGCTTTTTACTCCCGTGACGGCCGTTCTAGCCGTCAAATGCCGAGTCGGAAGTATCGTCATGAATATTTTAGATACAGAAGTAGATTGAGAAGCCTTATAGTTGCCTAAGCAGAATAGTCACTGGTAGTGTTTCCTGGACTAGCTGGCTAAAGCTAAAACGTCGTTGCCCGTGAAAGTGTGCTTGGTTCTCGTACCGAGGATGGTCTCACAAGCCTCATAACGTTCCTCTCGATACCTCGGATCACCAATCTCATCGTGATATCTCGCGCAGTCCTTCTTTTAGAAACCTGCCTTCGGCGGTCTTGACCCCGTTTACCTCTAGAACAAAGGTCATTTCTGCAAAATTTTTCCTTTCGACCATGATAAAAGCTAGCCTTTGCAGCATTTTGACCACGTGGCGGTATTTCAGAAGGGAATTGCCGTATCTGTCCTTCTCTGACGTTAGGCTGAATGCACATTGATCCCATCCTGTGAACTCGAGTTCTGGGCACCGCCTGTCTGCTCCCTCGTCGGCACAAATTCGTAGCGCCGATACTATTGTAATGAAAACATCTGAACCAACAAGATCTGCGCCGTCATAGTTGTAAAAGACCTGAAAGCTTTCGCCGAGATCCGAGAAGGACGTTATGTTCTTGGAACTGCTTGATAATCCTGTGTCTGATGGTAGAGACGGAAGGCCGGGACTAGAGTCTGGAGTTCCATTCGGTACTGTCTGCATCTTCGAGGGCGGTAAAATCTCTTCTATTGAAATATTTCCGACATGTTGATCTTGCCAAGATAGTCTGATTGACGTAGGATAATATTTATGCCAAACAGTCATTGAAAAGATTCCGTATTCAAGTCCCCACGTTGCGAATCGACTCTGAAGGTTTGATTTACCAGATGTCTGATTAGCGACGAGAAAGATCCACTCATTGTAAGCCGGTAATGTCCAATGGTTCACCTTCCAGGTCTTCCGTGGGTCACTCAAAGCCAGTGTAGCCATAAGATTAATGGCGTTGAGATATACCCCGATAGGAGAAAGGAAAACCCTTGGGTCATTAAGGAAGTATACCTTGAAGCCTACCGGAAACGGCCTCGGACCACTTCAGGCTCAATAATTAGCGTCAGAACCAGGGGTGTTGGCATCGCACCATTACCTGAGAGCAGGCCCTGGCATGGTCAGATTTGATAAACTGTAGGTTGAATAAGGGCAAGCAAATATGAGAAGCAAAAGTAGGGCGGCCAACGGCAAGTGTCCATCTTTCCTCATGGTAAGGCACGACTGGCTAAACATACCATAGAGGGTACTCGATCACAGATTTTCATACAACGGAGTAATAGACATTCATTATCTAAGAAAACCCTCATATTCTCTCCAGACGCGCTAAAAGGCGATGCGACATGCGAGTCATGTCAAGAATTAGCGAGAGACCCTGAGACGTTGAGCATGACATCAAGGACAGCCAAATCAGACCCAAATGTCACAATGATTGAGGCAGTGGTGAATCGCGAAGGTTCTGTTGTCCTTTTTCTTTTCCGATGAAAACAACCCCAGGCCCCCTTGCTTTTTATTACACGTTATGCTCCGTTGAATAAAGCCCTGGGTACAAGATGTTGTTATTTGCCCGTGTGACGAGACATTGGTGGCGGTCCTGAACCAGGGAGAATCTGACATTCGAGCTCCTCAGACATCGGAAAATAAAAGGAGAATAATGACTTCAGCTCATTAGCCCGACTCCACGGCCAACGGACACCTGCGGTCGGCAAGCTTCCAGAGGATCTGCCGAATTTAGCTCCGGACTGGTGCGCTTTGCAACTGTGCAAAAGTCCCAAAGCTAAGGTACTTGAAGGATAAAGGTGCCATCCATTCATCAGACTGGACATCGTGCAAAAACATGGTAGAGGCAAATTCGATTGCAGCCAAAGATCATTTGGCATACATGGAGTATGCCCTTTCACTAGCCAAGCAAGCTCCTCCAAAGCCTACGAATTTTTGTGTCGGGGCTGTCCTGGTCGACGAAGTCACCAATGGCATCCTAGCCACCGGGTACACCATGGAGCTCCCTGGGAATACACATGCCGAGCAATGCTGCCTTGCCAAATTTGAAGGAAAGGCCTTGTCAGATGATGAGGTGCTAAAGAGATTGGTCCTTTATACAACAATGGAACCATGTAATAAGAGAGCAAGTGGAAATGCGCCCTGTACGGAGACAATTCTCAAGACAAAATTCGATGGAAAAAGTGGGATCAAAGCTGTTTACGTGGGTGTGCAGGAGCCTGTGAAGTTCGTTGGACAAAACACTGGTAAAGCGAAGCTTGAAGAAGCTGGGATTGAATACATCCATGTATCTGGGCTCGAAGACGATATCCTAGCTGTTGCAACAGCGGGCCACAAGTAGGAAAAGCAGTCCTGAGTCCAGTTGTCTCCTCCCATATCCACTGGTCACGTGGCTCCCCGTGAGATCCTAGCGCGAACGAGAGAGATCTTCCCGCCGCCAAGGACAATACGAGTACGGCATCGTCATTGATGATGCAGCATTCGTGGCAACACCATCTACCTCTCTAACAAGTCAATTACTTTACTGGCTGCTCAATTACTCAACTGCATACATATGCGTCTTCCTATCTCGCCCCTCAATTTGCAGAATAGCGTCAGAATAACGACCAAATCCAATTGCACGACTTTTAAAACCCTCCAACATTCACCTATCTCTCGGGTCCGCAACATGGCTTCTTGTGGGTATCAGGCTGCTGCTGAAATCGTTTGTATCTCTGACACGTACAGCGACTAGCGACCTCAATATTGAGAATACCAACATCAAGACTGCCGATGGCGTCTCACTTGACGAACAACAAAAGACCCTTGTAGGAAGTGTGCTAGATGTAAGCCACATTCAAAGCCAATTTCTTGCCTTTGCTGATTTCAGGACAGCTTTTCGCGGGTCGTCCATCTTTGAAGAAGCTCCAGCTATGGGAGGATGAGGGCGTATTCGAAGACCCCATCACAAAGGCCGAAGGCCGCAAGCAGTATGAGCCACAGTGGTACGGCCTGCAGACCGCCTTCTCCGAGATCGAGCGTCTACATCACGAGGTGACCTCAGGCGGTAATCCCATCAGTATGGACCTCCGCACTCGCTACGTTGTCAAGGGTATTGGCAAGGAGCAGACTGTCGATAGCAAGGTCAATATCTATTATGATAAAACGACTGGCAAAATCACTAAGGTCGAGGATAAATGGAATGGGAAGTTACCGGATAGCTCTTTCGCGAATGTGAGTATCGATCAATTGTTCAGTCCCTGGTGGTGGGTTCACTACGCAGAAGGTTGGGCGTGGTGGAGCTGGAGCTTCACGTGGGACATGTACTGGTGGCAGGTGTGTGCTGCCACCAACAAAGAGCCGATGCACTACAGAAAGAATCGCTGTGACCAGTCTACTGACCAGTCTTACTAGATCTTCCGGAAGCTCAATTCTGTAACCGTCCCAAAAATGGTCGGCGTGCCCAAGAATGATGAGGAGGATGCGGCAAGGGGCAACCAGTGATTGTCGATAGTCCGATACATGACTTAAGAGATGTGGATGTACTATTAGAATCAAACATCAAGCCATGAGAGCATTTGCAATCCAATTCGTGCCAATATCTTACCTCATTGCAGTAAACGCGAGACGGTATCTTTCATTGACCTTTGCATAAGTCTACTTTTCTCTGCGAATGGTACGAGGGGATAAAAGGAAGTTTCAATTGAATAGCCGTCGTTTTGATAAAGTTGCAGCCAAGTGAAGTGACGACTTTAATTGAGAGCTTTCGGAGCACAGAACAAACGGAGGTGGAATAAAAGAGTGAGTGAGACTGGCATTATGATGCTGTCGAGTACCTATACAGCCGCCCTTCGTGCCTTTCCGGAAAATTTTGGGTTTCGTGGAATCACTTGAATTTCGCGACATCGTCCAAAAAAAAGTGATGATGTCCAGATCAAACGATCCCGAGCCTACTACTGCGCTGCTCCTGTGGTCGTAGGAGACGAACGGATATCGAGTGATCACCTGAGACGAAAAATATGCTAAAATCTGGGATAAACCAGATTCATCATAACTCTTGGATTTGCATTAAAAACGAAAGGTTGTCTTGAGCCAGAGGCTACTATGAGACGAGAGTATTCTTCCACTCGTAATAAACGAAAATTCCAGACTTCGAAACCATGAGGACGAGTCATTGTAAGCCTTCCAGCAGTTGCACCATGACCATCCGTCCATTTTCCTGGGCAATTTCCAAAGCGGTCTTGCTATGAGGACTTTTGACCTCAACATTGACACCGCGATGCAGTAGCATCACAGCTATCTCTCGGTGCCCCCCCCTGACTGGCAAGCATCAATGGCGTCCACCCGCGAGCGTGTGCTCGGTCTTCCGGCTCACCGATTGCTTTTGATTTTGCTTGCTCAATGCCATCTTCAGAGGTGTCATTTGGACCTTTCGCCCATGCGGGTTCAGGTTCACAGCCTGCCTCTAAAAGTAATCGGGTAATGCTATCATGTCTGCTAGCTGCTGCAAGCAAGATAGTAGTCTCGTCATGGTCAGATGTGACTTCCATATCTGCGCCTGCATCTAAAAGTAGCCTCACAGCCTCCATATCGCCTTTGTATGTTGCATGCATTAGCGGGGTCCAGTCATGCGAGGAGCGTGATTCTGTATCGGCGCCACAGTCTAACAGCATTTTTATGATTGCCTTCTGGCCTTGATAAGCTGCTTCCGCTAAAGCTGTCCAGCGATCAGGCGAAAGATGATTCACATCTGCACCATAAGAAATGAGATGCCTGACAGTGAGAGCATCTTTGTTGCGCACAGCGTACATAAGTGTTGTCCAGCCCTTCGCTGACGTCGCATTCATGTTCGCGCCAGAGGATGCAAGAATTTCAATGACTTCGTGCTTGCCTCCAGAAGCAGCGAGCATAAGTGGCGTTTGCCCATCTCGAGAAAATTCCTCAACGTCAACGCCTTTAGCAAGTGTATCGTGGATGATTTTTGCATCGCCTTGCAAGATTACTTGATGGAGGACGGGCATGTCTGGGGTGGTAATAGTTGTGTTTTTACCCGGGATGCTCCCATGATCCTGTGCTGACACTACCTTCGTTCGGCCTCGAGCGATGTCACGAAGCTTCATTTGATGATACACTTTAGCCTGATGGATGTCAGCTTTCTTTAGGATCAGAAGCTTTGCAAGCTCTGAAAAGCCTGCTTCAGCGGCTTCATCTAAAGCTGTGAACCCATTGATGTCAATTGCATTAATGTCAGCATGGTTGGCAATCAGCCATTCTGCAGCTTCTTTGTGGCCCTGTGCTGCTGCAAGCATTAGCGGAGTTTGTCCGTTGACAGACCTGAAATTGGCGAAGCGATGTATATCGGCTATGTTGCCTTGGCCCTGACAGCTTTTTAGCATGTGTTCCATGAAAGAAACGTCTCCCAATTCCGCTGCGTAATGAAGCGGTGTCCGACCTGATGCGTCTTTGGAAGATACTAGTTGTGGTCGCCGAATCAGATTAGATTCAAACTTCAACACGGCCCCCATTCTTATACTCTCGTTCAAGTCCAATAGCTCTTGAATCGGCTTGACGCTGCTCGATTGCGTATACTTTGGGGTTTGGTCCAGCCCTGGAGATCCGTGCTCCTAGGTAATGCCAAATTAGCCTTTAGATATCCGACAGGATCGAATTGAAGACCGCACTTTTATGCAGTGGCGGAACCAGTTCCACCCTACTGGTGACCTTTTCAGACTGCGCCATCCGCGGCATGCCTCGCAATATGCCTGCCAAGCTCCACCCTCGTCTTGCCTGATATTTGATGGACGAGGTAGACTGAGGCCTGAAGATGCAATGCCATGCATATAGGTGAGATTCTTTTCATAAGAGGAATCCTCAATATTATGCCAAATCCCTGGACTACAGCGACCACAAAAACCTTCTCTGTATCTGCCATAGCCACGTACCCACCCAGGAGTGAAAATGTCCCCTCCAAACATGGGTTCCTCGCGCCTGGGGACTAAGTCATCATCATCGACTTCAAAATTCGCTTGAGGGGGGGTAAAGTCCATAGGAGGCATCCAAGTAAATGCTAAGTCTGGTGCTGACGCTGAGTTTTCGAGGAGATCATCAAATCCCAAAGCGTTTATCATTCCTCTATCATCAAGGGAGGCAGATACAGTCCCACCGACTAGCTCATCGACTCCTGCATCGAGTGAAATTAATTCATCTCCTGGCAAATCTGGACTTGATTGCGAGAACTTTTTATCCGCTTCGTGTTCATCAGCTATTATATCACTTACATCGGTATCTCTTCCATCGGCTGAAAGCGCAATTTCGCCATCATTTGCAGCGTTAGTTGTGACAGCATCACTAGTCTGCTCTATTAACTCTACTTTCGGTAGTATAAAGAGTGCAAGCTGCTTAAGGTGGCGTCCAAGATGATTTCGAAACGTGCGTATTGAAATAGTGATTGATTCTGTTTCAGTGTCAGTCTCCAGCTTACGTCTAACGACGGCTTCATAGTCGCAAAGTGGACAGGCAGAAGCATTGATGCGTTCGAGCGGTCTGGCAGATCGTGATGCGAGTGCAGTCAGTTGACTCTCCAGGAATGTGCCAGGATGATGTTTCATCATATGACCTTTGAATAAGCGCACGGAATGTAGAGCAGTCTCACAGTTACCGCATACCCATTGTCGACGATGTTCCTCTAACTCATGGTTGAACCATTGGTTTCGAGAATCGAACAGTGGGTGGCTACAGTGATCTTGTGTGCAGACGTAAGATGCAAGATCTGAATGCACATGCTTCCTAGATGTGAAATTAGTATTACTTGATTACCACTAATTTTTAATGGCTACTTACGTCCAGGATCTAATCCCATTTATGACAATTATAGAGAAGCAGTAAGGACATTCAAAAGGATTTTCGTTGGCTGACTCTGGTGGCGGCTGAGGGACTAGGTTTGTCTCCTGTCCATCGTCCCCAAATCTAGTTTCTGAATATGATGTCTCAGAATGCTCATTCTCCGCAACGTCTTCTTCAGGAATTTGGCCTTGAAAGAAGGTTGAGGCTTTGGTAGAACTAAGCATCGTCGACGACTGCTTATGTTCTCCTGACCAAACGGAAGATCGTAGGTAGTCTTCCTCTATAGTAGCGCGGGAATTTAGTTCCATTTCGGAATCGCTGAGGAGCTCACTCCTAAACGGTGTTTCGTGCATTGGCGAAGCAGACATGGCTAATTTCTCTCGATGACGCTTCTTGTATGACAGCCATTGCCGCCGCTGAGCATTGGCTTTTCCAAGTCGTTCTATTACAAACGGATGGTTCGCTGCAAAAGGGAATCTGTCCCGAACGTGAATGATGTCGTACTGTGTCTCATATTTCTGTGCCTTTGACGATTTTGCAAATCGATTCCCTCTTGTGGATTTGCGAATGAACATTGAGAGCTTCAGCAGGCTCGTAATTGATTCTAATACTGATTGATATAGCAATTGCGATTCTGACGTAACCCTAGAGGACTCTCCAGAAGAGCAGGATGTGGCTGTCTGTTGGTCAATTTCATCTTCATCGCTATCTTCAATATCTGAAAATTCTTGAAAGGCCGTCTCGTCTGAAGTAGTCCAAGTCTGCTGTATCCGATGGCCCGATAAAATTTGCCACACTACAGCAATGAGCTCGATATCAAGAGAAGCCTGCAGAGTAGTGTTGCGACTGACAATCATCTAAGTTGAACAGTAGCTGACCTAACAATCTCAATACCTCGACACGGATGTCGGCATGTCTGAGACGGTGGTCCAACGAGGCTTCTCCGCGCCGAAGACCTCCTAAATTGTCAGCCCACGTCCTAAATCTAGCCAATGCATCCACTATTGCATCCTCGGAGATTTCATCGATTAAGTATTGTTGCTCTTGATGCTGCTGCGTCTGCAGCAATCTCTTAAAAAGCTCGAGGCTTTCTGATGCTTTCTGAGCGATCGAGAGGTCTAGACTCGGCTCCATCTAAAATAAGCGGAAGATTTTGCCCACAAGCTGATCTCACAATTCCGCTATCTAGGACAGAAACTGTCTTTGAAGGAGAGGCTCAAGATCCGCTCTTGTGGCGGCCCGCGCAGTACGATCGTGGTTAGATGGTAGCTATGTCATTAATACAAGGATCATGGAAGATCTCGGGATAAGGCACGTGCATGCGCCCGGCACCTGTTTGCAGCAGAGGAATGAGTAAGCCACGCGGCATCGTGCTTTCAGCCTGTCCAAGTTCGGGCCACACCATTACAACTGGTGGGCGAGGAACCAATCGCAAAGTCGGGGAAGCGGGGCCAGCGCAAGTCTTTTCTTTTGTGGCACATCTTTTCCAAGTTGAGCTTGGTACCATGTACGATATTGCAAAATTAAAGAACATCAATGCTACCCAGTGTGTTAGGTCACTCAGAATAGCGCCCTTCTACAAGATACATTACCCAGCGCTGTTCTGTCAGGCAGATTAGCGCTCACTCAATCGCCTTTTTGAGCCGCAAGTGCTCAGGCAAAATGCTCCTCCGTCTGTTGCTTATTTCATCGTCGATACCGTCGTGAGAGCAATAACACTAATATCGGCGAAATTGTCAGCCGGGAGGCGAGCGATTCGAGGGTTCAAGTAGTCATACCCTGTCATCTAAAGAAAGGATATCTCAACCACAACCGATGACCCGTTACGAGTGCCCCAAAATCTTCTCAAAATGCTTACCGGCGTTGAAATAGCAGGACTTATTCTGGCCACATTTCCTTTGATCATCAGCGCGCTGGAAAAGTATGAAGCTGGATTCCAGGTCATCAAAGAATGGGTGCGATTCAAAGGAGAGTTTGCCACGTTTTTGAATGCTTTGGTACGGCAAGGGATATTCTTTAGGCAGAATATCGAAGAGTTGCTTTCGCCCATCATCTCCTCCGAATATGAGATGTCTCTGCTACTTGATCACCCGGGCGGAATCGAATGGGCAGATGAAAGCCTTGACCAGCGGCTACGACAACGCTTGCCTGGAAAATATGAGTTCGAATCGTATACAACAACTGCCTCATATATTCTGGAAATTCTCGATAAATTGAAGACTAAACTGAAGATATCAGATGATCAGGTCAGCAGTATCATGTTCCAATAATATTGACACTCAATGCTAAGCTCCCAAAACAGCCTCTCTGGGCTTTTGCTTCGTCCAACAGCGGAAGACTCAGGCTTGAGTTTGAAATGAAACGTTTGATCTATACTCTCAACCGAAAGCGACGGGATAAACTCATGAGTCAACTGGAGAAATACAATGGCGAAATACAGTCTCTTTTGGGAAATAGTGAACGGCTTGAGCCAATGCGCAGGAAACGAAGGTCACCCGTGATGAGGTACTTCCAGCTGATCCGCATTCAAGCACAAAGTCTTCACACTGCATTAACGTATGCGTGGTATTGCGGCGAATCGTCAGCGCATTCTGCTAAACTTCTCTTGGAAAAACGAGTCAGATCTGACGACGCGGGGCGTGGCAAGATCGAAGACCTTTCAACTATAAAATTCAAGATATTGTTTTCTCACGAAAAGTCCGAGCAAGGGTCCACAAGCATATCATTTCCACCATCATCTTCCTTGGACTGGTACGCCGCGGAGATCGAATCGATAGACTCCAATCAAGCTTTCGATACGGAACAAAGCACATCCTCTAGCACTAGACAAAAGTTGGCTCTTTCAGATACTTCAAGCCTACGCTCAACTGGTGTTGCCTCTCTCGGCACAAACGTGTCGCACAAAGAAAGTCGAAGAGTATCGTTCTTGGAGAGCAGTACGCAGCCTAAAACACAGTCCGCTGCCGATTAAGCCACGGAGATATTAAATTTGTGTTCCGCTTTGCGACGTCGTTCTTCACATAAGAGTCTGCTAGGATACTTGAAAGGCCCACAGGAAAGACGTCATAGCCTGTCGCTCATAGAACGCGCACAATTGCCAACTTCGGGAGGGCAGAGAGTGCTCAGTCTTAACGACATACTGGGGGTTACGGACGAGGCCACCGGGAAAGCAATACTCACGCGAAAGACAAGGCTAGCTATTGCGGTGGTCCTAGCATTTTCCATGCTACAGCTGCACACAGGACCATGGCTTCGCGATGACTGGGGTAAGAGAGACATATATTTCCTCCAAGACCCCGATGGGTTCATACATACCGAACAACCGTTCTTGACGCGCCATTTCAGCCCATACACTGCAGAGACAAGTGGAAGTCACCGCGAGAGATCCACCTTTAGAGCTTGCAGCTCTTCGCTTCTATCTCTGGGCATTCTTATTCTTGAACTCTGGTTCAACGGGCGAATTGAATCACTGCCGTTTCGCCGGACATACCAGGGCCCTGACGGACTAGACAATGAATACACAGAGTTCAATACAGCGCAGAAGTGGCAGGAACAGGCTATGGAAGAGGCGGGTTTGGACTTACACAATCCAACGAGACGTTGTATCTATTGCGCTTTTGGGAGTGTGAGTCAGGATCTGGAGGACGAAGAGCTGAGAAGAGCGGTATACTCGGAGGTAATTCAGCCGCTAGAAAGGCTGCTGCAGCGATACGATGTCAAGCCGCAGTAATGGGAAGAGATGAAGCCGGTAGGGTATGTTATGTAATCTTTTTTTAAAGGTCGATTTAGCGTGTGCAAGTTTACTGGGATTCCTTGGCAGTCTTTTCCGAATTCCGCCTCGAGACGCGCCCGCATTTTAAAAACTCGGACAAAAATCAGGAATAACACCGGTATTGTAGGGGGTATAAGGTCCTATGCTATACAAGAAAGGCTTAGCAAAGTCTGCGCTATAATTTACGTTCTTTAGAAAAGGCACAGTAATAGTGTCATCTTGCTGATGGTCGTATTTTATCGTACCTGTAAAAACTCTGTTGTAGCGCGGTTTTTTCCCGTCGGCCCCGCAAACGCACACCAAAATTCGGGATTTCATAGCAAATTAACGAAATCCACCTAATTGCTTGATACGAGGTCCTAAATAGTCGAATTTAAAGCTGAGTACACTCATAATTATAAGATAAGGTGGTGTAGCAGACTCCTTAGCCCTACACGGTCGCACCTACCTCCGCAACCTTATTAGTCGCCCTTATTAGTCGCCCTCCTTATGCCTCTACTACTCAGCGAGTAGACTCGCTATAATATCGAGCAATAGATCTATAGCGAGCTCTCGACTAATTAGATCGTCGAGCGTAGTAGCGTTAGCTAGTAGTAGGTAGATAAGATAAGGAAGAACCTCTAGGAATATAGCTCCGTTATTTAGCTACTAAATAGACTAAACGGGCGACGCCCTATCCTTAATAATAAGAAGGAGAATAACTTATTACGCTTTCTAGAAGATAGACCGACTGCGTATCTCTTCGAGATAGTATACTACTTATTTAATAAATACGACGGCCTAAAAATTACCGAGAAATCTATAGGCAACGTCCTTAGGCGATATAGATAGATACGTAAGAAGGTTAGTCCTTTATCCTCTTCTTAAGGTTATATTCTAATACCTTATAGGCCTCCTATCGGGCCTCTTAACGAGACTAGGATACTCGCGATAGGTAGAAAGCTCGCTTATATTTATAGACTGCGGAGTAACTTATTTTCCTAGATAAAAGCGTATACTATAAGCGTACTAGCGATAGGAAGTTCGGATAGAGTAGCCTCGGAAGCGAAGTAGGAGTTAATACGCTATTTAAGAGGTTAAAGAGGTGGTCGATATTACCCGTAT